>CAEZUT010000001.1_pt1 | contig 20006 bp, 17 predicted proteins | sample 7264551 | NCBI WGS metagenome assembly CAEZUT01 (sample SAMEA6813837, study PRJEB35770) | uncultured Actinomycetes bacterium | biome: Freshwater; feature: Freshwater reservoir; material: water | place: Czech Republic | collected 2016-04-20 | depth 0.5m m
CTGCCATTTTTATCATTTGAATAAACCTGCTTTTTCATTGGCTCGAAATTCATTTGCCCAAATATTAAATTGAGAAAAAGAGTTGGTAAAACGAGTGTCCTGTGGCTTCACAGTTATAAAGTACAACCAATTTCCATTTTCAGGGTTAACCGCAGCGCGCATGGCATCCTCGCCCGGACTACCAATTGGTGAAGGTGGTAAGCCACGATTTAAATAAGTATTGTATTTAGAATTAATTTCTAACTGTTTATAGCTCATACGTATTTGTCCACGTAATTTTGCCGCGTATTCAACTGTTGTATTCATTTGTAGAGGCATATCAATTTTTAATCGGTTATAAATCACTCTAGCGATTTTTGCATAATCTTGCTTATCCCCTTCGGCTTGCGCAATCGATGCAATGATTAAAGTTTGATACGTAGAATAGTCACCATAACCTTCGGATAATTTCGAATTAGTAGCTGAAATCTCAAATCGTTCAATCATCTGCGAAATTGCTTCATCAACTGTGGTTTGCGGAGCGAATGCATATTGCGCTGGAAATAAAAATCCTTCAATGTTTGTAGTTCCGTACTTCTTATTTGGCAAGATTAAACCGGAAGCTTTGCCTTCAAGAAGATTTGATTTATCCAAGATCCCAACGATTTCATAGGCACGCAGCCCCTCTGCAAAACCGAGGATTCCTCTGTTGCGAGATTTATCCAATAGCTGATCAAGCGCAGCGTGTGCCGATATTTTTCTATCAAGATTATGTACTCCAGGAGAAATTCCGGCAGATCTTTTTTCATTTAAAGCTACGCGATAAAAAGCCTTGCTGGTTTTAACCACACCTTGTTCGAACAACTTGCGAGAAATTTCTAAACCCGTATCTCCGCTATTTATAACTACATCAATTTTTTCAATATTTTCTTTCGCTCGATAGTCAATTAAGAAAAAAGCGTTATGCAGATTAACAAATAATCCTGTCAAGATTATGGAAATAGCAATTGGTTTAATCAATGATCTCATATGGGATTTCCCAAACCTTTATCTGATTTTTCCAAAGATAGTGCCAGGTTTAATATCCCAACTGCTGCCAGCTGATCAATAATCTCTTTTGATTGTTTCATCGATTTGCCAGCATCCCGCATCTGCGCATAAGCATCGGTTGTTGTTAATCTTTCATCAATTAAATAAATAGGAACATCGACATAAGATTTCAAGCCGGTTGCAAAATCTTTTACAGATTGTGATTTTGCACTTAATGAACCTGATAGATGAATGGGCCAACCGATTGCGATATAAACCGGCATATTTTGCGCCAGTATCTTTTTAAAATTGGATTTAAATTTCTCATCATTTGTAAGTGTTGCAAGGGGTGAGACCAATATAGAATCTAAATCTGAAATGCTGAGTCCAATTCGAACTTCACCAAAATCTAAACCGATTCTTCGGCCGCGTGTTATTTCTGAGGCCATCGTATTTACTTCAACTTGGTAGAGAGTATTTTTTCAATCTCTTCGAAAGTAGTTTTAATTTTATCAATCTGCGATCCGCCACCTTGGGCAAAATCATCCTTACCGCCACCGCCACCGCCTAATACAGTTGAACCCAGCTTCACCAATTCACCAGCTTTAATTCCCATCTTGATTGCATCATCAGATGCTGCCGCAACAAGTACAACCTTTTCATCGGTAATTGAACTTAAAACTATTACTGAATTGGCTAATTTGCCACGAATATCTAGCGCAATAGATCGAAGCTCATCTGCAGTCAATCCTTTATCTAATGTTGCAGCGACAAACTTCACAGCACCAATATTTTTTGCATTTTCAATTAGCTTTGCATTACCCGCGATCGCACCGGCAATACGAACGGTTGATAATTCTTTCTCAATGCTTTTCATTTTCTCCATTAATTCACTGATGCGCTGTGGTAACTCTTCCGCACGCGCTCCTTTAATAATTTCAGTTAATGAGTTCAAAAGCAGATGCTCCCGAGCAAGATATTTATAAGCATCAAAACCAACTAAAGCTTCAACTCTGCGGACACCAGCGCCAATAGATGATTCCGATAGCAATTTAACAACTCCAAGTTCACCAGATCTAGCCACATGAGTTCCGCCGCATAACTCCTTGGCCCAATCACCGACGCTGACAACTCGAACCTCATCGCCATATTTTTCTCCGAATAACGCCATGGCTCCCATCGCTTTGGCTTGCGATTGCGACATAACTTCAGCATGAACTTGTAGATCAGAAATTAATAACTCATTAACTCTGGTTTCTACATCATTTAAAACAGAGAGTGGTACAGCGCTAGTTGCTGGAAAATCAAATCTAAATCTGCCCGGAGAGTTTTCCGATCCCGCCTGTGTAGCTGTTTCACCGAGAGCTTCTCTAAAAGCTTTGTGAACCATATGTGTTGCAGTGTGCGCTCTTGAAATCGCCCTGCGACGCTCTAAATCAATCTCAGCAATTACATTATCGCCAATTTTTACCGAACCAGAAACAATACTTCCACGATGAACAAATAATCCTGGAACCGGTGTTTGTACATCATCAATTTCAATAATCGCGCCATTGCTTAATTTAATAAATCCACCATCAGCTAGTTGGCCACCACCTTCGGCATAAAACGGTGTGCGATCTAATGTAACCTCAATCTCACTCCCCTCATTTGCCTCACTAGTTGACTTACCATCAACTAACAAACCAGTTAATTTCGCCTCACTTGTTATGTGGTCATACCCAATGAATTTACTTGCTCCACTTTTATCAACAATTGCTTTGTATTCAGTCACATCTGTATGCCCGCTCTTTTTAACCTTAGCGTCAGCCTTTGCTCTGTCCTTTTGCTCCTTCATTAATTTACGAAAACCTGCTTCATCAACCTCTAATCCTTGTTCACGCGCCATCTCTAGCGTTAAATCAAATGGGAATCCATAAGTATCATGTAGTTTAAAAGCAGTATTTGCCGGAAGAGATTTATCTGACTTCTTCTTTAACTCTGCAGCAGCAATATCAAAAATACTAGTACCGCTTTTCAGAGTTTGTAGGAATGATTCCTCTTCAGCTCTGGCAATATTAAGAATGCGCTCTTGTCCACTTACTAACTCTGGGTACTGAGCTCCCATTGCCTGAATCGAACTTTTAATTAACTCATCAATTACCAAATCCTGGGAACCTAATAAACGCATGTTTCTGATAGTTCGACGCATCATTCTTCGCAGAACATATCCGCGACCTTCATTGCCTGGGTTTACGCCATCACCAATTAACATCATGGCAGTTCGAGCATGATCGGCAACTACTCTTAGTGAAACATCAGATTTAATATCTGCTCCATATTTTACTTTGGTGAGCGCTGATGCCTTATCTAAAATTATTTTAGTGGTGTCGATTTCGTAGATATTTTCTACTCCCTGAAGTAATGCAGCGGTTCGTTCCAATCCAAGACCAGTGTCAATATTTTTTGCTGGCAGCTCTCCGACAATTGGAAAATCATCTTTCGTACCACCCGCGGCGCGAATGTTCTGCATGAAAACCAAATTCCAGATCTCTAAATATCTATCCTCATCTGCAATTGGCCCACCATCTTTTCCATATGCCGCGCCTCGATCAAAGTAAATTTCAGAACAAGGTCCACATGGTCCTGGTACGCCCATCGACCAGAAGTTATCTGCCATTCCTCTGCGCTGAATACGATCTTTTGGTACTCCAATTTGTTTATGCCAAATATCGGCAGCTTCATCATCATCTTTATAAACTGTTACCCATAATTTTTCCTCTGCGAAACCATAGCCACCTTCAGAGATTGGTTTAGTTAATAACTCCCAAGAAAGTGCAATGGCGCCCTCTTTAAAATAATCACCAAATGAAAAATTTCCACACATTTGAAAAAACGAGGCGTGCCGGGTCGTTTTACCAACCTCATCAATATCTAAGGTACGAACACATTTTTGTACCGATGTTGCTCTTTTAAATGGTGGTGTAACTTCCCCTAGGAAATACGGCTTAAATGGAACCATTCCAGCATTTACTAAAAGTAGGTTTGGATCATCTGCAATTAACGAGGCAGAAGGCACAACTGTGTGAGTTAATTTAAGAGAATTTTCCTTCTCGAAAAAGTTTAACCACCGAGATCTAATCTCTGCTGAATTCATAATGGCTTACTTAGCTGCTTTACGTTTCTTGCCTTTTTTCAATTTAGCCGCAGCCACAATCGCGCCAGCAGCTTTCATTGCCAGCGGGTTATTCTCCAGAAAAGAATCAGTTGCACCAGTTACCTTTGTCGCTAAATCTTCCACAGATTTGGCAGCTTTTGTAATGCTGTTTAAAGGTTTATTTATCAAAGAAACTGTTGTGGTTATTTCATCGATTAATCGGCTGGCTCGAACGACAGTATATGAAATGGCCACAGCTATAACAGCTAGCGAAGAAGCTGCGATTATTGTTGCTATGCCACCTGGACCCATGTGTGCAGAATACCGGAAAAACTAACTTTGCTTTGGAGTTGTCGGCGCATCGATGCCACTCTCTTTGCGTTGAGCAGCAGTAATTGGTGTTGGTGCGCCAGTTAAAGGATCTCCGCCACTTGCAGTCTTTGGAAATGCGATAACTTCTCGAATTGATTGAGCACCAGCCAATAAAGCACATAATCGATCAATTCCTAGAGCAATACCGCCATGTGGTGGTGGGCCGTAATTAAATGCTTCCAATAAGAATCCAAATTTACTTTCAGCTTCTGCAGATGTTAACCCAATAGTTTGAAATACTCTTTGCTGAACATCCCTTTGATGAATACGAATAGATCCACCGCCAATTTCACTGCCATTTAGAACTATGTCATAGGCATAAGCAAGTGCTGAAGCAGGATCTGAATCAAAGGAATCTTTGAATTCTGGTTTTGGTCCGGTAAATGGATGGTGCACTGCAGTCCAACCAGAAGCAGGATTTTGCGAATCTACTAACTCAAACATCGGCGCATCCACGATCCAAACAAATTTCCACGCCGTTGCATCGATTAATCCACAACGATTACCAATCTCTAATCTCACCGCTCCCAATAAATTTTGCGACATAACCTTATTTCCAGCGGCGAAGAAAATTGCATCTCCAGTTTTTGCACCCACCTTGGCTGCAATTGTGGCCGTTTCATTCTCTGAAAGATTTTTAGCAACTGGACCACCTAAAGTGCCATCTTCTTGCACAAGTATGTAAGCCAAACCTTTAGCCCCGCGTGCCTTCGCCCAATCTTGCCACGCATCTAATTCACGTCTTGGTGAAGAGGCACCACCTGGCATTACTACTGCCCCTACATACTCAGATTGAAATACTCGGAAAGAAGTATCTTTAAAAAATTGCGTTACATCTACTAACTTATTTTCAAATCTTAAATCTGGCTTATCAGAACCATAATCTCGCATGGCATCGGCATATGTCATATGCGGGATAGGAAGGGAGATTTTATGATTGGCCACTTTAAAGAAAACATCACTTAAAACTTTTTCGGCAATTGAAATAACATCGGCTTGGTCAGCAAAAGAGATTTCGATATCTAATTGAGTAAACTCTGGTTGGCGATCAGCGCGGAAATCCTCATCGCGAAAACATCGTGCAATTTGGTAGTAACGTTCCATGCCAGCAACCATCAACAACTGTTTAAATAATTGTGGCGATTGCGGAAGTGCATACCAAGATCCAGGTTGCAAACGCACCGGTACTAAGAAATCTCGAGCACCTTCTGGAGTTGAACGAGTTAAATAAGGTGTTTCAATCTCTAAGAAATCTGCTTGATTCATCACATCACGTATGGCTGCTGTAACTTTTGACCGAAGCCTTAAATTCTTAGCTGGACCTTCTCGCCGTAAATCTAAATATCTATATTTAAGTCTTACCTCTTCAGAAATATTTGATAAATCGCCACTATCTACTGGAAACGGTAATGCTGCCGCTTCACTTAAAACTTCAAGTGAATCACAAACAACTTCAATCTCACCTGTTGGTATCTCTTTGTTTTCATTACCGGCTGGGCGAAGTGCAACTATGCCAGTAATCAAGACGCACCACTCAGCACGTAACTCTCCGGCTATTTTTTCATCGTTAATAACAACCTGCACCGATCCGGTGCCATCACGTAGATCAATAAAAGCAACTCCACCATGATCTCGTCGTCTTGCCACCCAGCCGGCTAATTTCACCTCGGTGCCAGTGCTTTTGCTGTTTAGTGAACCAGCATCATGCGTACGCAACATTTATTAAAAACCTATCCTTTGTTCTTTGCATTATTTTGCTGACTAATTAAATCAACAATTGCAGAAGCGGTAAGGGTACTAGAAATGTTCTCGCCTAGTTTCATATTTTTAAGATTAGCTTGGCCAGATGCGATTTCATCTTCACCAATAACTAGTGCGAAAGTTGCCTCATTCTTATCGGCAGACTTCATTCCACCCTTTAAGCCACGATCGCCATACGCCATATCAACTTTAATTCCACAATCGCGTAAAGCTTTTAACAATTTAACCGAATAATTCTTAGCTTCATCACCAATCGGCACAATAAACAAATCTAGCGCCGCTGGCATTTGCGTTAATGAGGATTCAGCCTCACAAGCCATTACAACTCGATCTATGCCAATTCCAAATCCAATACCAGATAGGTCTTGCCCACCTAATTGATTCATTAAACCGTCGTAACGACCACCACCACCAATGCCAGATTGCGCACCAAGCATTGGATGAACAAATTCAAAGGTGGTGCCGGTGTAATAATCCAATCCTCGTACCATTTTTGGATTTATGGAAAAAGATATATCTAAATCACTTAGACATTTTTTCACCTTTTCAAAATTATCAATACTTTCAGTATTCAAATAATTAATTAACATCGGCGCATCTTTCATCGCTTCGATTATCTCTGGACGTTTATCGTCAAATAATCGCAGTGGATTTAACTCCGACTTACGTTTAGTTTCTGCATCAAGGGGTAATTTACTCAAAAATTTAACTAATTCTTTTCTATGCGCAGATCTTGATTGACTATCGCCTAGTGAAGTTATCTGTAATTCAAATTTTTTCAACCCAAGTGATTTAAATGCCGAATCGGCCACCCAAATAACTTCTGCATCTATTTCGGGGTCGTTGTAACCAATTGCTTCAATACCCACTTGATAAAATTGTCTATAACGTCCTGCCTGCGGACGTTCTGCTCTAAAAAATGGACCAGCGTAGAAAACCTTTACCGGTAATTGTCCGCGATCTAAATTATTTTCTATAACAGATCTCATTACGCCAGCTGTACCTTCTGGCCGTAAAGTTATGGATCTACCACCTCTATCTTCAAAGGTGTACATCTCTTTACTTACAACATCAGTTGATTCACCTACACCACGTTCAAAGAGTTCAGTATCTTCGAATACGGGCAATTCAATTAATGAGTACCCCGCAAGTTTGGCAGGTGCAATTAATGCTTCACGTACATACTCAAACAAATTAGAGCGGGGCGGGAAGTATTCACTCACACCTTTAGGCGCTTGATACTTACTCACTATCTCTCCCCTGGTTAATCAAGAAACTCTCCTTGCAAAAACGGGTTATTTCTTCGTTCATTTGCAATTGTAGTTTGTCCACCATGTCCAGGCAGGACATTTAGGTGATCTGGAAGTGTCAATACTCGATCTTTTAATGTTTTTCGCATATCACTTGCTGACCCAGTAGGCAGATCGGTTCTACCAATAGAACCGGCAAACAACACATCACCCGAAATCAAATATTTATCATCTACTCCAAACATAACCGAACCCTTAGTGTGGCCCGGAGCGAAGATGCTCTCTAATTTCATGCCGGCAATCTCAAACTGCTGAAAATCTAAAACTTCAGTGATGCTATCTGGTTCTTTGAAATCCTTCGCGCCAAAGGAATCAATTAATTGTTTTGCTGGACCATTTTGCATAAGAGATTTCAATGGATCACTTAATAGGTAACGATCTTCTTGCGAAACGAAGGTCATCATTGGAATTGATTTTGTTAACGGCAATAGGGAGTAAAAATGATCGATATGGCCATGGGTGATTAAAACTCCCACCGCCTTCAAATTATGCTCATTGATCTTATGCAAAATCGCATTTACTAAATCTGGTTTATCCATCCCCGGATCGACAATCACACATTCACTGCTTTTACCTGTACTTAAAATCCAACAATTTGTTTCAAAATATGGGGCAACGATTCGGTCAATTAACATCCTCTTCCCCCTTTATTTTGAACGAGAATTTCACCAATTCAGATAGGTAGGCTACCTTTCGGATAAGGAAATACCCCGTAACCGAAAATGGTTGCACCGCCCGCCCTATAACGATCTCACTCACAAGTGAAATCGCGCTACGAAAGTGAGAAACTAATGGAAAATCTAAACAATCAAGGCGTTACTGGCGCAGCGGCGGCACTTATTGGGGATCCAGCAAAATTTGGCAGAGTTGCCGAAGATGGCACTGTTTACGTAATTACTCCAACTGGTGATCGCGTGGTTGGCTCTTATCCTGGCAAAACCGCTGAAGAAGCACTTGCTTACTTTGTTAAGAAATTTGAGATGGTTGCCTCCGAAGTTGCTTTATTAGCTGCTCGCATTAGATCAGGTGCCATGGTGCCATCTGATGCGCACGAAGCTGTTACCAAATTAAAAACACAAATATCCTCCTTGAATGGTGTTGGCGATCTAGCAAAACTTGCAGAATCAGTTGAGAAAATTCCTGCTCTAATTGAAGAACATGCTGGCGCTTATGAAGTGAAGAAGCAAGCACAGGCTGCTGAGAAAGCTGCCCGCAAAATTGAAATCACCGCACAAAAAGAACGTCTAGTTCAAGAGGCTGAAAAATTGGTTGATTCAGTTAATTGGAAGGCTACGACAGAGAAACTAAAAGAGTTGTTAGAAGAATGGAAAAAAGCACCTAGATTAGATAAGAAATCAGATACGCAGTTATGGAAGCGTTTTTCCGCATCTCGAAATAAATTTGATAAGCGCCGCCGCACACATTTTGCCGGCCTTGATGTCGAGCAGAAAAAAGTTGCTGGCATTAAAGAGGCTATTGTTCTGGAGGCAGAATCTTTGGCAAATTCAAGAGAATGGCTTAAAACTGCTCAAAAATATAAATCATTAATGGACAAGTGGAAAGCTGCTGGTAGAGGAAAGAAAACTACCGACACAGTTTTATGGAATAGATTTAAAACTGCTCAAGATAGTTTCTTTCAAGCCAAGAACGCTGATTTAGAAAAACGTCAGGGATCTATGACTGAAAACTTAGTAAAACGTGAAGCGATGATTCTCGAGTTTGAAGCGTTGTTGCCAATATCTGATTTCAAAAACGCTCGCAAAATTTTCCGCGATTTAGAAACTAAATGGCGCCGCATAGGTATTACAGATCGCAAAAAAATGGCTGCTTTAGATGCCCGAGTATCAAAAATTTCAGATGCAATTGCTGAACTAGAACACAATCACGCCCGCAAGAATGATCCAACCGCAATTGCTCAAGCAAATAAGGTTGTACAAGGCCTTAGTGAAGCTATTGAAAATTATGAAAAGCAAGCTGCTAAAGCTGAAGCGGCAGGACAAACAGCCAAAGCAATGCTGGCCAGAGAGGCTGCTGCTGCTAGACGTACTTGGCTAGAGGAAGCTAAAAAGGGATTAACTGACTTCGGCAGTTAATTGTTGAAAACTCTATTTACGTCGTAAACACCTTCAACATTCTTTACCGCTGTTAGCACTAAATCTAAATGACTTGCATCAGCCATTTCAAAGGTGAAGCGTGATATCGCGGTCTGATCTTTGTGTGTGATCACGGAAGCATTTAAAATATTCACATGTTGATCAGACAAAATCTTTGTAATATCAGATAGCAATCTGCTTCTGTCTAAAGCTTCAACTTGAATATTAACCAAAAAAGTACTTTTTGCTGAAAGGTTCCATTTGACTTTTACAATTCGATCTCCCTGATGAATTTCTAAATCTGCAATATTCACGCAATCTCTTCGGTGAACTGATACGCCAGAGCCTCTTGTGATAAATCCTTCTATCTCATCACCTGGTACTGGAGCGCAACATCTAGCTAACTTAACCAGAACATCTTCACTGCCTTCAACATCAATTCCAGAAACGCTCTTGCGCTCTCGTTTGACTTGTTTAATTTCAGGCAGCGAATCCGTCTCTGGATTTATCTCCTCATTATTTAAGATACTGTTTAATTTCTCTACAATTGAGTTTGCAGAGACGTGTCCATTACCGACAGATTCATATAGTGATTCAATATCTGCATAATGTAGATCGTGAGCAATTTCTAAAAGTGTTTGCCCGCCCAATATTTTCTGAAGTGGCATACCAGCTTTGCGCAGTTGACGAGCAATCGATTCTTGGCCAGCCTCTATCGCCTCTTCTTTTCGTTCCTTAGAGAACCAAGCCTTTATCTTTGATCTGGCTCGTGAAGATGTTACAAAATTTAACCAATCCCTACTCGGGGCTGCAGTTAAAGATTTGTTTGTTAAAACATCAACCACATCGCCATTTACTAGATGAGATTCCAGTGGAACTAACTTCCCATTCACCTTTGCGCCAACACATTTATTTCCTACCTCAGTGTGAACGGCGTAAGCAAAATCAACTGGAGTAGAGCCGGCTGGTAAAGCTACAACGCTGCCCTTTGGTGTAAAGACAAAAACCTCTGGAGTGCGTAGGTCATAGCGCAAAGTTTCTAAGAAATCTCCAACATCTTCACTCTCCTGCTGCCATTCATGAAGTTGTTTCATCCAAAGTAACTCTGGATCACTTCCGTTCTCCTTGCCTTTTTGTTTGTACTTCCAGTGCGCAGCAATACCAAACTCAGCTCTGGCATGCATATCAAAAGTTCGGATTTGAATTTCCACCGCTTTGCCAGAAGGTCCAATTACTGTTGTATGTAATGATTGATACAGATTGAATTTGGGCATCGCGATGTAATCTTTAAATCTACCTGGCACTGGACTCCACCTTGCGTGAATAGCACCTAATACGGCATAGCAATCTCTAACCGAATCAACCAGAATTCGAATTCCCACCAAATCATAAATTTCATTGAATTCGCGGCCCCGAACAACCATTTTTTGATAAACGCTATAGAAATGCTTCTTACGACCAGTTACCTGCGCCGCGATTTCTTCATCAGCCAGATCGGATTCAATCGCACTAACTACATCAGATGTAAGTTGGTCTCTAGCAGGTGATCTTTCGCCAATTAATCTTTCAATCTCTTCAAACTTTTTTGGTTCCAAAATTGAAAAAGAGAGATCTTCTAACTCCCATTTAATGGCATTCATACCTAAGCGGTGGGCTAAGGGTGCATAAATATCTAAAGTTTCTCTAGCTTTTCTGGCAGCACTAGTTGGTTCAACAAATTGCCAAGTTCTGGCATTGTGCAATCGATCCGCTAATTTGATAACCAATACTCGGATATCTCTAGACATAGCAACAACCATTTTGCGTAAGGTTTCTGCTTCGGCTGTTGGACCGTAAGTTAATTTATCTAATTTGGTAACTCCATCAACAAGTGAAGAAACCTCGCTCCCGAAATCCTTCTTCAAAGTTGCAATATCCAAACCAGTATCTTCTACTGTGTCATGAAGCAGAGCCGCATTAATGGTTGCCAAATCCATTCCAAGCTCAGCCAATATTTCCGCCACTGCAACCGGGTGAGTTATATAATCTTCGCCAGATTTTCGCTTCTGGCCATCATGTGCTGCAGAAGCAATTAAGAAAGCCTTCTCCAATTCACCAACGTTAAATCCGGGATGAGATTGGTTTAATGCATTCTTAAGCGGCTCGATCAATGATAAATTCGTCATTGCAACCGTCTTATTTTCTAAAGCAAATTATTTACGATTTTTGCGCTTGGGTTGATTTCTAGGTCCGCGATCGCCAATTGGTTTTGTTGAAACCTCAGACACAACAGTGGAGTTAGAACGTGAACCAATACGTTTGGCTAATGCTTGCATAGCTGGTTCGCGCTCTCGAAGAACTGCCAAAATTGGTGTTGCGATAAAGATTGAAGAGTAAGTACCTGTTGCTAATCCAATAAATAGCGCTAGCGAAAGATCCTTTAATGTTCCAGCACCTAAAAGTCCGGCACCAACAAACAAGATTGATCCCACAGGCAATAGCGCGATCAATGAAGTATTAAATGATCGAACCAAAGTTTGGTTAACCGCTAAATTTGCTGCTTGCGTATAAGTACTGCGCCCAGATGAGGCGATGCCCTTTGTATTTTCTCGCACCTTATCAAACACAACCACTGTGTCATAAAGTGAGTAACCTAAAATTGTTAAGAAACCAATAACAGTTGCCGGAGTAACTTCAAAGCCAACAAGTGCGTAAATACCAACGGTAATAAACACATCGTGAATTACTGCAATAATTGCACTGATCGCCATTTTCGGTTCAAAAGCCATTGCCAGATAAAGCAAGACAACGATTAAGAAACCAAATAAGCCATAGAGAGCTTTTCGAGTAATTTCCTTACCCCAAGATGGTCCAATAATCTGCGAATCAATTGAATCGACCGTAACACCAAATTTAGCTGCTAATTTATCCTGCACAATATTTTGTTGTGCATTGCTTAATGGTTCAGTTTGAATTCTAACCTTGTCATTGCCAATTTTCTGAATAATATTTTGGGTTGTTACACCAGAATCGCGTAACACCTCTTCCGCAGATGTAACGGAGGCACTGGCAGAAGTAACTGTGAATGAAGAGCCGCCTTTAAATTCAATTCCAAGATGTAAACCTTGAGTAAATAATGTGGCAGCAGATGCAATGATTAAGATTGCAGAAAAGGCATACCAACGACGTCGCTTGCCAATAAAATCATAAGAGGTTTCACCACGATATAGCCGGCCACCAATGCCACTTAATTTTGCCATTAGTTAGCTCCTCCTTGATCAACATTCTTCACAATACCTAAGCTTTTGGCAGAAAAACCGGAAAGTGCATGACCGCTTGCAAAGAAATTAGATCTGGCAAGCAGGGTAATAAATGGTTTGGTAAAGAAGAAGACCACAATTAAGTCAATAAATGTTGTTAAACCAAGTGTGAAAGCAAAGCCTCGTACGCCACCTACTGCAAAGAAATAGAGCAATGTAGCGGCAATAAGTGAAACCGCATCAGCAACAATCACAGTTCGTCTAGCTCGAGTCCAGCCTGTTTCAACAGCAGATTTCAAAGGTCTGCCTTCGCGAACTTCATCGCGAATACGTTCGAAATAAACAATGAAGGAGTCAGCGGTAATACCAATAGAAACGATCGCACCGGCAATACCTGCCAGAGTTAAAGTAAAGCCAATCCACTCTCCCAAGAGCAAAAATGCCAACATGGCAATTGCGCCAGCAACCAACAAAGAACCTACGGAAACTATTCCTAAACCTTTGTAGTAAAGAAGTGAATAGAGAACAACTAGGAGAAGTCCAAGCAAACCTGCAAGCAAGCCAGCCTGTAATTGATCTGCGCCCAGTGTTGGAGAAATTTGTTGCACTTCACCACGATCAAATGCCAATGGCAAAGCACCATACTTCAAAACATTTGCTAGATCGGTAGCATCTTCTTGCGAGAAACTTCCGGTGATCTGTGCAGTACCGGTATTAATCGCTTCATTAATTCTAGGTGCGGAATAAACCAAACCATCAAGCACAATTGCTGCTTGGTTTTGTGGTGAAGGTAAAGCGGTTAACCGTGTGGTCATCGCGCCAAATTTAGTTGTTCCTTCGCCATTAAAATCTAAAGTTACATACCAACCAGAGGCAGTTGTTGGATCTATCAATGCTGATGCTTTTGTTACTTGTCGACCTAATACTTCTGCTGGGCCGAGAATATATTTACTAACGCCAGCGCGATCGCAACCAACCAAGATTGCATCTGGATTGTCTCCGCCGCCACCTTGACGATTTTCAGCGAGCGTACAATCAAGAGCTGAGTAGGCAGCAATTGCTTCAGCATTCGCCCCTGCTGTTGAAGTTGATGTATCAGTACTTGCAGTAGGTGCTGCTGATCCTTCAACTAAAACTGGACGAAAACGCAACTCGGCAGTTTGTCCAACAAGATCAACTATTCGGCGACCAGTCTCTCCGGGAACAGAGATAACAATCTGTCGGTTAACACCAGTTCCTTGAGCAGATACCTCTGACTCAGCTACTCCAAGTGAGTTAACACGTTGACGAATAATTGCTACAGCTTGATCAATCGCTTCACTTGTTACTTTTCCGCTATCACCAGCGCCAATGCGTGGTTGCAAAGTTACGCTTGTGCCGCCTTGCAGATCCAAACCTAATTTAAATGAGGTTGCTCCTTGTATAACTGCTAAACCAGAAAATCCAACTATCACCAGAAGTAATATGGAGATGGTTCTAAGTGAGCGTGATTGCGTGTGAGCAGATTTATTTGCGGACATGAGGCGTAATTCTAGATGCCCGTCCAACTTTGAGGAAATCCTCGTGTCTGATCGCAAGGATTTAAGGATGTAAAAGTATTACTGAGCGATATCTGGGTCTATATCAAAGAGATTTGGATCATTAGCAGCTTGCACTGAAAGTGGCGGTTTTATCCCTAAATGCATCCAGGCACTTGCTGTTGCAACTCTGCCTCTAGGCGTTCGAGCTAAAAAGCCCATTCTTACCAAGAATGGTTCGGCTAATGATTCAATAGTTTCAACCTCTTCACCAACTGCCATAGCTAAAGTAGAAACTCCAACTGGGCCACCATTGAAATTCTTAACTAATGCAGTTAAAACCGATTTATCTAACCGGTCCATTCCTATTTCATCTACTTCATAAATTGTTAAGGCTTGTTGGGCATGAACTAAATTAATTAATTTTTCTTGATTTACTTGTGCGAAATCACGCACTCTCCTTAACAATCTATTTGCAACTCTAGGCGTACCTCTAGATCTGGAAGCAATCTCAACAGCAGCCTCTTTATCAATTGCAATATCTAGCAATTTTGCACTTCGATTTACAATTTCATTTAATTCAGGAGTTTCATAGAAATCTAATTGCGCGGTAAAACCAAAACGATCTCGCAATGGACTTGGCAATAATCCTGCTCGAGTTGTTGCGCCAATTAAGGTGAAATGCGGCAAATCTAATGGGATGGAAGTTGCCCCTGCTCCTTTTCCAACAATCACATCAACCCGGAAATCCTCCATAGCCAAGTAGAGAAGCTCTTCAGCTGGACGAGACATTCTATGAATCTCATCAAGGAAGAGAACTTCACCTTCAACTAAAGATGAAAGTATTGAAGCTAAATCTCCGGCGTGCTGAATTGCCGGACCCGATGTAATTCGAATTGGTGCATTCATTTCTTCAGCAATAATCATGGCCAGTGTGGTTTTTCCCAGACCAGGTGGGCCAGATAATAAAATGTGATCTGCTGGATTCTGGCGTTGTTTCGCAGCATCCAATAACAAACTCAATTGTTCACGAACTCTTTGCTGGCCGACAAACTCTTTTAATTGTTTGGGGCGAAGTGCTTGTTCTTGGACGCGTTCGTTGTCATCTGCGCCTTGTGAAATTAACCGCTCACTCATTTATTTAAAGCACCTTTTGATTGCAATGCCAGTTTCAATGCAGTCGGAAGATCTAATTTCTTTGCGTTTAACTCCGGTGCAATATCGGCCAGTATTAATTTGCTCTCTTTACTTGAGTAACCTAAACCCACCAATGCCGCCTCTAGTTGGCCTGAGATTGGATTGTCATTTGCTAAATCAGTTGTTAAATAAATACTTACTTTATCCTTTAACTCAAGCACCAAACGTTGCGCACCTTTTTTTCCTAAACCTGGGATAGATTCGATCATTTTCATATCACTTTTCGATATGGCATTAGCAACGTAATTGGCATTATTAACTGCCAAAATAGATTGCGCTACTTTTGGTCCAACTCCTGTTACCGACAACAACAACTCAAAAAAACTTCTATCTGAAATATCGGTAAAACCGTACAGCGTTAATGAATCTTCACGAACTACTAAGTAGGTATGCAGTTCAAGTGCGTTTCCTAAAATCGCAGAACTGGAAATTCTGGGAGGTACATTTACCTGCACGCCAAAGCCACCAATATCAATAACTAGATAATTTGGCGTTATGTTTTTAACCCGACCACTTAAAGAGCTAATCATTTTCTTTTGGTAATCCTCTTTGCTTTCGCGGCTGCAATACGGTCATTGCCCACTCCACGCCAATGATGGCAGATAGCCAAAGCCAGTGCATCAGTACTATCCACTGGTTTTGGAATTTCCTTTAATTTCAGCAAACGTTTAACCATTTCCGCAACCTGTTTTTTATCAGCACGACCCGATCCAGTTACCGCCGCCTTTACTTCGCTGGGCGTGTGCATGACAACCTTAATCTCCGCTTTTGCAGCAAGTAGTAAGGCAACTCCGGCAGCCTGACCTGTGGCCATCGCTGTTCTTACATTTAATTGCGAGAAAACTCGTTCAACTGCGATTACATCTGGTTTGAATTTTTTTATCCACTTATTTAACTCTATTTCAAGTTGCAATAGCCGCTGTTCTAAATTCGCATCAGGATCAGTTTTAATCACACCGACATCAATTAGCTTTAATTGCTGTGGGCCAGTTGAATCAACTACACCAATTCCGCATCTAGTTAGACCTGGATCTATTCCCAATACGCGCATTTGCAGAGCCTACCTATTGAAATTAATGACTAGTTAAGGCTCGCCATTACCTCATCTGAAACATCAAAATTACCGTACACATTCTGCACATCATCTAACTCTTCAATTGCTTCAATTAAATCAAATACCTTTTTAGCTGACTCTGCATCTAATGGAATAGACATAGTTGGTAGGAAGGAAGTTTCCGCCGAATCATAATCAAAGCCAGCATTTTGTAATGAGCTTCTTACTGCAACTAAATCAGCCGGTTCTGCAACAATCTCAAAAGATTCGCCCAGATCATTAATCTCTTCTGCACCTGCTTCAAGTACAACCTCTAGTAATGAATCCTCGGTTACTTTTCCTGATTGCTTTGAAACAATTACGACACCCTTGCGATTAAATAAATATGAAACCGATCCTGGATCGGCCATATTGCCACCATTTCTAGTTACGGCAACACGTACATCTGATGCAGCGCGGTTTCTGTTATCTGATAAACATTCAATTAAAAGTGCTACTCCTCCTGCGCCATAACCCTCATACATAATGGTTTCCCACTCTTTACCACCAGTTTCTAATCCAGCTCCACGTTTAACCGCACGATCAATATTGTCGGCAGGTACTGAGTTTTTCTTTGCTTTGGCGATTGCGTCAAACAAGGTTGGGTTGCCAGAAATGTCTGCGCCACCGGCACGAGCAGAAACTTCGATCGCCTTTATTAGCTTGGCAAAATTCTTTGCCCGACGAGAATCAATTATTGCTTTTTTATGTTTTGTAGTTGCCCATTTGGAATGGCCGGACATAACGCTTAACCCCTCACTAATTCACTGCATATTTGTTCAACGAAATATTTATGAACTCTATTATCTCCGGTTAATTCAGGGTGAAATGATGTTGCTAATAAATTTGCCTGCCGAACAGCTACCGGATGGGCCACGCCTTTTTCATCGGTAATCTGCGCCAGAACTTCAACATCTGCCCCGGTTGATTCAACCCATGGCGCTCGGATAAATACCGCTTTAATGGAAGGTTCAGTGATGCCCTTGAATTTCAGATCAGTTTCAAATGAATCCACCTGTCTGCCAAAAGCATTACGACGTACTGTCATATTAATTCCGCCAAAGGTTTCTTGCCCAGTAATTGCATCCTCAACCTTGTTGGAAAGCAAAATCATTCCGGCGCATGAACCATATGTAGGCATACCGTTACTAATTCGCTGCACGATCAAATCAAATAAATTAAAACTTCTAGCAAGTTTGGCAATTGTTGTTGATTCACCACCAGGTATCACCATTGCATCGATACTTAAAATTTCACTCTCGGTTTTAACTGGAACAGCGATAACACCACAATCGCTGAGCGATTGGATGTGTTCGCGCACATCACCTTGGAGTGCAAGAACTCCAATCTTCATTTACTACCAGCCTCGCTCCGCTAATCTGTGTGGAGCAGGAATATCTGCAACATTTATACCAACCATCGCTTCACCTAATCCACGAGAAACATCTGCCACAACTTTGGCATCGGTGTAATAGGTAACAGCTTTAACACACGCAGCAGCGCGCTTTGCCGGATCACCTGATTTGAAAATTCCAGAGCCCACAAATACACCATCAGCGCCTAATTGCATCATCATGGCTGCATCAGCCGGTGTGGCAATACCGCCTGCAGTAAATAGCACAACTGGTAATTTTCCAGTGCTAGCAACCTCTTTTACTAAATCATAAGGAGCTTGCAACTCTTTTGCCGCCACAAATAATTCATCTTCACGTAGCGATGACAGACGACGAATTTCTGCAGAAATGGTGCGCATATGTGTAGTTGCATTTGAAACATCACCTGTTCCAGCTTCACCTTTTGATCTAATCATTGCCGCACCTTCATTAATTCTGCGCAATGCTTCACCGAGATTAGTTGCACCACATACAAATGGGATAGTGAAATTCCATTTATCAATATGGTGTGAGTAATCAGCTGGCGTTAATACTTCAGACTCATCGATGTAATCGACACCTAAAGTTTGCAAAATTTGCGCCTCTACAAAATGGCCAATGCGTGCCTTTGCCATAACTGGAATTGATACCGCTGCTTGAATTTTTTCAATCATGTCTGGGTCAGACATACGTGCTACGCCACCTTGTGCGCGAATATCAGCAGGAACTCTTTCCAATGCCATTACTGCAACAGCACCTGCATCTTCAGCAATCTTGGCTTGATTAACATCGACAACATCCATAATGACGCCGCCCTTTAACATCTCTGCCATGCCGCGTTTTACTCGTGCCGTGCCGGTTTCTTGAACCATTACTCCCCCAACAATCGAAAATTAATAATGCAAGTCTACTAAGAAATTATTGACCGCAACCCCAATTATCTGAGCCTACGGCTGATATCCAAAGGTCGGCGTTGACCCTGTGAGGAATATCCAAGTTTTGCCCGCTTTCAAATTTACCGGATCATCATTTAGATCAACCCATGTAGTTATATTCTGCGCATCTGCTCGCTGCCACTTAATTGGCAGATACTTACCATCTCGCAATAAATATGCATCTCCGTTGCCAACCGTTTTTGATATCGGAGTTATTCCACCAAATTTGTCACCATATATTGATGGAGATATCTCAACAATTTGAATAATTGCATTATCTACATAAATTGATCCAGTATTGGCATCTACCTCAGCAAAATCATTCTGCATTAATTTCCAAGCATTACGTGATTTATCCCAGGAAATCAGATACTTAGCATTCGGCCATTTCACCGTTGCATCAACAATCGAGATTGAATTTGCATTAACTTCACCAAATTCAAAAACTGGGGCGGTTAAGCTGATCAAACTCATTTTCCAGCGATCAATTGCGTGAGCAAGTAATTTTTCAGGATCTAAAATCATATCCACCGGAGCAATGCGATCTGCTGCTCGACTAAAGATAGAAGGTGGATTTTTTTCGGCCGATAAATTGTTTAAGTTTGCTGATGCAAGGACCGGCCTCATTTTTGTTTGAGAACCGCTGTAGGCAAATGCCACCTTTCCAAATTGCGCCAATAAATCTATATCGCTTATCCTCGCAGAGCGGATTGGACCAATTGAAGATGGATAAACTGAGGAATACAACGCGAGTAATCTAGTTAAGCCAGATTCTACTTGTTCAACAAATACTAGGTCGGCTGCCTGTATACCAATTTGCGGATGCGCTTGTTTGGTGTCATCTAACTTAACCGCCAACAATTTTTGATTTTTTCCCGGAAGGCCAGAGAGGAAATTAATCTCTTTCTTCTCACCGCTTAAAACTTTCGGAAAATTTCCTACATTGGAGATTAATCCTGTAATCAATAGCAG
>CAEZUT010000002.1_pt1 | contig 17792 bp, 18 predicted proteins | sample 7264551 | NCBI WGS metagenome assembly CAEZUT01 (sample SAMEA6813837, study PRJEB35770) | uncultured Actinomycetes bacterium | biome: Freshwater; feature: Freshwater reservoir; material: water | place: Czech Republic | collected 2016-04-20 | depth 0.5m m
AGCAATACTTATTGCTAGAGAACCTTCTAAACAAAATTGTTCGGATGCAACCAAAGCATCATCTAGCAGTTCACTTACATCAACTCCGATTAGCGCGGCAGGAACTAAACCAAAAGCTGACAGGGCGCTAAATCTGCCACCAACATTTGGGTCAGCAGTTATTACCCGATACCCCTTATCTTTTGCATCATTGTGCAAAGGTGAGCCAGGATCGGTCACAATTACTATGTGATCGGCGGGATTTAGTTGATTTTCAACAAGTAAATGTTCAAAAAAAGATTTTTGCGAAGCAGTTTCAATAGTTGATCCTGATTTGGAGCCAATCACAAATAGAGATTTACGTAAATTCTTCGGGATAGCCAGTTCTATTTGTTTTGGATCAGTTGAGTCTAAGACAGTTAGATTTTTTTTATAGGTTTTAGCAATAACCTCGGGTGCTAATGATGATCCACCCATGCCGCACAGAACAATATTTTCTAGTTTTTTAGATCTGGCCCACGCAGACAAGGCATCTAATTGGGGCAGTAAATCTCGGGATTGATTTGGCAGATCGATCCAATTAAGGCGAACACTTGCTTCATCCTTTGCATCTTCCCCCCAGAGGGTTGCATCTTTTCTAGCTAATCTAGGAGCGATTTCTAATAACCTATTGGTGATCTGGGAATTACTTTTGTTAGCTAACTTTCCAGATAACCTCATTTATTTACCTGCAACAGTTTTTACAGAATCGATTAACTCAAGCCAGGCTGCTTCAAATTTTTCTACTCCGTCGATTTCTAGCGCATTTGTAATCTTTTCCAGATCAACTCCGGCCAGTGCTAATTTTGCTAGGTTTGCTTTAGCATTTTGGTAATTATCGGTGATTGTCTCACCTGCGAATACGCCAGTTGATCTGACTGCATTCAATGTATTTTCAGGCATCGTATTAACGGTATTGGCAGCAATTAATTGCATTACATATCTAGTTGGATCATAGGCTGGATCTTTAACTCCAGTAGATGCCCAAAGCGGACGTTGTAGGTTCGCACCTTGTTTACTCAAACTTTGCCATTGCTGGCTATTGCTAAATTCGATGAATGATTGATAAGCCATAGTTGCATTGGCAATTGCAGCCGTACCGCGAAGAGGCGAATTTGCTTCAATTGTTTTATCAACTTCAGAGTCTATTCGGCTAATGAAAAATGAAGCCACTGAGTAAATCTCTTTCACATCCAATTTATTAATTAAGGCTTGGGTTACTCCATCTGCATATGCTTGTAGAACTTCACGATACCTCTGTACTGAAAAGATCAAGGTGACATTCACGCTGATGCCTCTTGCAATTAATTGCGTTATGGCAGGCAGGCCTTCTTTAGTTGCCGGTACTTTGATTAAAAGATTTGGTTTATTAATTTTCCGCCAAAGCTCAACGCCTTGATTAACCGTGGCCGTTGTGTCGCGGGCAAATCTTGGATCTACTTCAATCGAAATCCGACCATCTTGATGACCAGTTTTTTCAAAAATTTCTTTGAACAAATCACATGCTTGGGAGACATCTGAGCAGGTTAATTCGGTAATTATTTCATCAACTGTTTGAACTTTCATTCTCTGTATATCTGAAACATATAGATCAGAGTTGCTAATCGCCGTATTGAAAATGCTGGGATTAGTTGTAACACCCACCACATTATCTTCTGTAATTAATTTCAGCAGGGATCCATCTGATAACCGTTTGCGAGATAGATCATCTAGCCAAACCGATGTTCCGGCTAATGAGATTTGGGAGAGAGGTGAACTCATTTTGAATTAGCAATACTTTGCTTGGCGGCGTTAACCACATTTTCAACGGTAAATCCAAACTCTTTAAAGAGAGTAGTGGCACTGGCCGATGCTCCAAAATGTTCAAGTGATACAGCAACACCATAATCACCAATGAACTTATACCAAGGCATGGCAATACCTGCCTCAATACTTACGCGCGCTTTAACACTTTTTGGTAATACCTTTTCTTTATAATTTTGATCCTGCTGTTCAAACCATTCCAAACATGGCGCACTTACTACCCGCGTTGCTATTCCTTGCGCTACTAACTCTGCCTGCGACTTCAATGCCAAGCTAACCTCGGAACCAGTTGCAATTAAAATTACATCAAAGTTATTTGCTGAATCATTGAGCACATATGCACCTTTACTCAAACCCTCCGCAGAATTGTTTTGGGTTCGATCGATTACAGGCAGATTTTGTCTTGATAATGCAAGCCCAACAGGTTGGGCGCGTGTGATTATCTCTCGCCAGGCTATCGATACTTCGTTGGCATCTGCAGGTCTAATTACTGCAAAATCTGGAATAGCTCTTAATGTCGCCAGATGCTCGACTGGTTGATGAGTTGGACCATCTTCACCTAAACCAATTGAGTCATGACTCCAAACATAAGTGATTGGCAATTTCATAATTGCAGAAAGTCTTACTGCGCCTCTCATGTAATCGCTGAAAACGAGAAAAGTTCCAGCGAAAGGTTTTGCTAAACCATGGAGTGCAATGCCATTTAAAATTGCGCCCATCGCATGTTCGCGAATACCAAAATGAATTATTCGGCCATGCGGATGTGCATTCTTCATTTGAGAAGTTGCAGGTAGAAATGAATTTCCACCCTCGATTGTTGTGTTATTGCTGCCTGCTAAATCTGCGGATCCACCCCAAAATTCTGGTAGCGCTTTAGCAATCTCTTGTATTACCTTGCCAGATGCAGCGCGAGTTGCGATCTCTTTTTCAGTTGAAAAAACAGGAAGATTCTTAGCCCAATTTGCTGGTAGTTCATGATTAATCAATCTTCGTAGCAACTCGGCTTTGTCATTGTTGGCACTTTGCCATTCACTAAATTTGACCTGCCAGGTTTGATAATTTTTAGCTCCACGCTCTTTAATTTTTCTGGCATGATCTAATACTTCTGCTGGGACTACAAAGCTTTCATCGGGATTTAATCCTAGAACTTTCTTGGTAGCACTTACCTCATCTGCACCAAGTGCTGATCCATGAGATTCCGCAGTGCCTTGCGCAGAAGGTGCCGGCCAAGCAATTACTGAATGCAATCTGATCAAAACTGGTTTGTCTTTTTCTAACAGCGCCTTTTCCATGATCTGTTCGAGCTTCTCGCGATCAACATCACCATTATGTTTTGCACTTACTTCAAAAACTTCCCAGCCATAAGATTTATATCGGGCGCTGACATCCTCATCAAAAGCAACATGGGTATCGCCTTCAATAGAGATTCGATTATCATCATAAATAACCTTTAAGTTTCCTAATTGTTGAGTACCAGCCAAGGAAGAAGCTTCAGCGCTGACACCTTCTTGCAAATCACCATCTGAACAAATAACCCAAATATTATGGTCAAATAAATCTGTTTTATTTTCTGGATCCAGTAACCCTTTTTCATAACGTGAAGCCATTGCCATACCAACAGCATTTGCAACTCCTTGACCCAAAGGTCCGGTAGTGGTTTCAACTCCTAGTGTGTGGCCATACTCAGGATGACCGGGAGTGAGGGCGTTATACGTTCGAAATGATTTCAAATCATCAAGTTCAACTCCATAACCGGACAAAAATAATTGAATATACAAAGTTAAAGAGGAGTGACCGCAAGAGAGAATAAATCTATCGCGGGCGATCCAATCCGGATGCGAAGGATCATGTTTAAGTATTCGTTGAAAGAGTGTGTAAGCAACTGGCGCAAGTGACATTGCAGTTCCTGGATGACCATTGCCAACCTTTTGCACTGCATCCATCGCCAATGCCCGGGAAGTTGTTACCGCCTGATCATCAAGTGCGCTCCATGGTTGCATTATTTTTTAACCCTTCCTGGAAACAAATCAATATTTGAGACTTTAAAAAGAGTCCAAGCACTTATCCAAACGATAGTTGAACCAAGCAAGTGCAGACCTACCGCTAATTCAGGTAATCCGGTGAAATATTGAAAGTATCCAATTAAGCCTTGAATTAAGATTGCGAGTATAAAAAACTTATTTCTTGCATAAAGAATTCCTTTAGTTTCACGAGATAAAATCCAAACAACGCCAGTTATTGCAACCAAGGCGATAACTAAATCGGCGTGAAACCAGGAAACTATTTGCGGGTTAAAGCCAAATCTCTTTGCTTTTTCATCTCCAGCATGCGGTCCGCTGCCAGTTACGATTGTGCCAATAATTAAAACTGCAATCGTAAGTATGAGTTGTAATCTAATCAAAGCTGTGAGCGGGTACTTAACTTCTGCAAGATTTATTCCTATTATGTGAAAGCGAAGTGATAACGCCCCAGCGACCAAAGCGATAGAAAGTAAGTAATGTCCAGCAACTGGAATTGGATTTAAATCTGTTAAAACTGTTATGCCACCTAGAATTGCTTGACCAAATATTCCTAAGAGTTGAAGCAATGCAAGTAAACGCACATTTTGATTTTTAATCTGATTCTTAGTTAATTTAAAGGTGAGAATTAATGCGGCTAATGCTGTAAAGAAAAGGAGAAATGTTAATAATCGGTTTCCAAATTCAATCCAAGCGTGAAGCTGGCCTTCGGCTTGATGGGGAACTGGTGTGTAAGAGCCAGGGGTACATTGCGGCCAAGTTGGGCAACCAAGGCCGGAGCCGGTTAACCGAACCGCCCCACCAGTAACAATTAAGGATGCCTGTAGAAATACCAACAGAGTGAAGATTCGACCCTTTATTGATTTACGGTCAACCATCATGTTTTAAGCCTATTAGGTCAAGCGGCTTCATCTGATTATTTAAATAGGCTGAGTTGGGCAACCTCACACAGAACATATGGGCTAAAAGTGGCGCATATAGCGGAATTACGCAACACTTATGTTGTGAAAAAGAATGAGCCGGATAAGACGCGAGATCAGGTGGCTCGAACCATCCTAGAAAGCGGCCCCGCTACAGCGGTGGATTTAGCCAAGAGATTGAAGATAACTCCTGCTGGCATTCGTCGTCATCTTGATTCATTAATCGTTGAAGGAGTTTTAACCGCAAGAGATCCTTATCAAAGCGCGGTAACTAGGGGCCGAGGTCGGCCATCCAAAGTATTTGTAATGACAGATGAAGGTCGAGAAAAATTTGAACATTCCTATGATGATTTGGCCGTTGCAGCATTGAAATTTATGAGTTCTAAAAATGGCGCTCATCTTGTAAATGAGTTTGCAAATGTTAGAGCAGCTGAAATGGAGCGAAAAGCCGAAACAATTAAAAGTTCCAACAAAGGTATTTCCGAAAAAAGTAAAGCTTTAGCTAAATTATTAAGTGTTGAAGGATTTGCTGCCACATCTGGCAAAAAGGGCATGGGTGAAGAAATCTGCCAACATCATTGTCCAATCGCACACGTTGCATCTGAGTTTCCGGAACTTTGTGAAGCTGAGACCGCCGCTTTTTCAAGAGTATTAGGTACACATGTACAACGCTTGGCCACGATTGCCCACGGCGATGGAGTTTGCACCACCTTTATTCCAGCAACTACCCAAACTAAAAAACGAGAGCGAGCAAACGCATGAGCCAAATAGCCCACCCAGAATTAGAAGGTATTGGCAAGTACGAGTACGGCTGGTCAGATAAAACTGATGCTGGCTCAAATAGCCGTCGAGGTTTAAATGAAGAGGTTGTGCGAGATATCTCGGCAAAGAAGAGTGAACCGCAATGGATGCTAGATCTACGTCTAAAAGGTTTATCGCTATTTGAAAAGAAACCAATGCCATCATGGGGTTCAGATTTGTCAGGAATTTTCTTTGACACCATTAAATACTTTGTGCGCTCTACTGAAAAGCAAGCCAATACTTGGGAAGATCTGCCAGATGATATTAAAAATACATATGACCGATTAGGAATTCCAGAAGCGGAAAAAAAGCGATTAGTTTCAGGAGTTGCTGCTCAATATGAATCAGAGGTTGTTTATCACTCGATCCGTGAAGATTTAGAAAAACAGGGTGTTTTGTTTTTAGATACAGATACCGCACTTCGTGAACATGAGGAGCTCTTCCGCGAGTATTTTGGAACTGTTATTCCAGTCGGAGACAATAAGTTTGCGGCATTGAATACATCAGTTTGGTCTGGTGGCTCATTTATTTACGTACCGAAAGGTGTGAAAGTAGATATTCCATTACAAGCATATTTCCGTATCAATACTGAAAACATGGGTCAGTTCGAGAGAACTTTGATTATTGCTGATGAAGATTCATACATTCATTATGTTGAGGGATGTACTGCGCCAATCTACTCATCAGATTCTTTGCATTCAGCTGTAGTTGAAATCATTGTTAAAAAGAATGCTCGCGTTCGTTATACAACTATTCAAAATTGGTCGAATAATGTTTATAACTTAGTGACTAAGCGTGCTACTTGTGCAGAAGGTGCCACTATGGAGTGGATCGATGGAAATATTGGATCTAAAGTAACCATGAAGTATCCAGCTGTTATGTTGATGGGTCCACATGCAAAAGGAGAAACTCTTTCTATTGCTTTTGCTGGTGAAGGTCAACATCAAGATTCTGGTGCAAAAATGGTGCACGCTGCTCCTTACACATCATCAACAATCATTTCTAAATCTGTCGCAAGAGGTGGCGGCCGTACTTCTTATCGTGGATTAGTACAAGTTCAAGAAGGTGCACATCATTCAAAGAGCACTGTTAAATGTGATGCGCTATTGGTGGACACAATTTCTAGATCTGACACATATCCGTATGTAGATATCAGAGAAGATGATGTATCAATGGGACACGAAGCAACTGTTTCAAAGGTAAGTGATGATCAGCTTTTCTATCTAATGTCTCGTGGCTTAACAGAAGATGAAGCAATGGCGATGATTGTTCGTGGATTTATTGAACCAATTGCTAAAGAGCTGCCTATGGAATATGCACTTGAATTAAACCGCTTAATTGAGTTGCAAATGGAAGGTGCAGTCGGTTAATGAGCTTATTAACGACTAATTACCTAACACCGACAGGGCGAGAAGAGCCTTGGCGTTTTACACCGCTAAAGAGAATTAGCGGTTTGCATGAAATAGAAAAAAATGTTCCCGGCGATATCACTTTCGCCGTTTCGCAGAACTTAGTAACCGGTGTAACTTTTAAGAATGTGGCAGCTTCGGAGTTGCCGCCTTCTTACACATCTACCGATTTAATCACTAACAGGGTAAGAAGCTCGGTAGGAGAAGTATCATCGTTAAATATCGATAAAGATATTGAATTAGCGCAACCAATTATTTTGCAGAGAAGTTGTTCTGGAAATCCCCAATTTTCCAGATTGGTGATTGAAATCGGCACCAATAGCAAAGCCACTGTAATTATCGAAAATACAGGTAAGGCAATTATTGGAGAGGAGATTGAAATTGTAGTTTCGGCTGGCGCCAAACTTAATTTTGTAACTCTTCAAGAATGGGAGCCGAGCGCAATACATTTAGGTCAGCACCACGCCCTTATTGCAAAGGATGGCGAATTCAACTCATATGTAATTACGGTTGGTGGTTCAGTAGTTAGATTAAATCCAACTCTTGATTTCACTGGGCAAGGATCTTCGGCAGATCTTTCTGGTTTATATTTTGCAACCAGCGGTCAACATTTAGAGCATCGTATTCATGTCGATCACAATATTGCTAATGCTAAATCACGTGTTAATTACAAAGGGGCGCTATCTGGTCAAGATGCTCGTACGGTTTGGATCGGTGATGTATTTATTCACAAGGGCGCCGATGGAACAGACACTTACGAATTAAACCGGAATTTACTGTTAACCGATGGCGCACGAGCTGACTCAGTTCCAAACTTGGAGATTGAAACTGGGGAGATTGTTGGCGCAGGACATGCCAGCACAACTGGACGCTTTGATGATGAGCAACTTTTCTACTTACAATCAAGAGGAATTCCAGCTGATATTGCACGTAGATTGGTTATTCGAGGATTTTTTGCTGAGATCGTAACTAAGTTAAAAAATGAGGCAATCGAAGAGCGAATTATGGATCGAATTGATGCTGAACTAGCAAAGGTTGGTGAGTAATGAGTGAAATTTCTTTTGACTCTTTGATAGAAGGCAAACCATCATTAATTGATGTAAATGGTAAAAGTGTGTGCGTTGCGCGTATTGGCGATGAAGTTTTTGCAATTGCCGATACCTGTACTCACTCAGATGCCTCTCTATCCGAAGGTGAAATCTCCGGACACAAAATCGAATGTTGGTTGCATGGGGCGGAATTTGACCTCAGAACTGGAGCCGCACTGACACCACCGGCAACACAAGCTTTACAAACTTTTAAAGTTTCACGCAACGGCAATCAAGTACTAATCAGCGAATAAGGGGAGAAAAATGAGCGAACTAATTATTAAAAATCTGCAGGTAAGTGTTGATACCGAGGCGGGCAGTAAAGAAATTTTAAAAGGTGTTGACCTAACGATTAGGTCCGGTGAAACTCATGCAATTATGGGTCCAAACGGATCTGGTAAATCAACTTTGGCTTATTCAATAGCTGGTCATCCTAAGTACACAATTACTGGTGGCACAGTTACTTTGGATGGTGCTGATGTACTTGAGATGTCAGTAGATGAGAGAGCAAAGGCTGGATTGTTTCTAGCGATGCAATACCCAGTTGAGGTGCCAGGAGTTTCAGTTTCAAACTTCTTACGAACCGCAGTTACTGCAATTCGCGGTGAAGCTCCAAAATTGCGTACTTGGGTTGGCGAAGTTAAAGAGGCAATGGCATCACTAAATATGGACACCGCTTTTTCTGAGCGAAATGTAAATGAAGGTTTTTCTGGTGGCGAAAAGAAACGTCATGAGATCCTGCAAATGGAGCTGCTAAAGCCAAAAATTGCGATTCTAGATGAAACAGATTCCGGCCTGGATGTGGATGCCCTACGTATAGTTTCTGAGGGAGTAAATCGAGTTAAATCAAACTCAGATTTAGGAGTAATGCTAATTACTCACTACACCCGAATTCTTAGATACATCAAACCGGATTTTGTTCATGTTTTCGCAAATGGAAAAATTGTTGAAGAAGGCGGCCCAGAGTTGGCCGATAAACTTGAGGAACAAGGTTACGCAGCTTACATAACTGCTTAAATCTGATGGCTAACTTTTCCCAGTATTTAAAAGACTTTCCGATTCTGTCACGAAGTGTTCGCGGCGCAAATCGGTTAATTTATTTAGATAGTGGCGCAACCTCTCAAAAACCAAATCAGGTAATTGATGCCGAAAGTAATTTTTATCGGACAGTAAATTCAGCAGTTCACAGAGGCGCCCATCTTCTTGCAGAAGAATCATCCTTGGCCTATGAAAGTGCCCGCGAGAATGTGGCCAATTTTATTAACAGCCAGACCAATGAGGTAATTTTCACAAAAAGTGCAACTGAATCCTTAAACGCACTTGCGTACTCTTTTGGTAACTCTGAAAAAGGCTCTTTATTTTATCTTCAACCTGGAGATGAAATCTTGGTTTCCGAGATGGAACATCATGCCAATTTGATTCCTTGGCAACAGCTCGCAAAACGAACTGGCGCAACTTTAAAATGGATTGAAATTGATGGCGATGGCAGGTTGGATTTAACTTCGATTAATAAATTAATTACTTCAAAAACAAAAATAGTTGCTCTTACCCATCAATCAAATGTGTTGGGTACAATTAATCCAATTAAAGATTTAGCCAAATTATCAAAAAACGTTGGAGCGATTTTTGTTCTAGACGCCTGTCAATCAGTTCCACATTTTCAGATTGATGTTAAAGAATTAGGGATAGATTTCCTAGCTTTTTCCGGTCACAAGATGTTGGGCCCAACTGGTGTTGGCGTGCTTTGGGGTAGAGGCGAACTGTTAAAACAAATGCCGCCTTTTTTATTTGGTGGGTCCATGATTGATTCGGTAACTATGACAGAGGCAACTTGGGCAGATATTCCAAGGAAATTTGAAGCTGGTGTTCCGAATATGGCACAGGCGGTTGGTCTTTCAGCAGCTATTGATTATTTAAATCAAATAGGTATGGAACAAATACATGAACATGAAATTGGATTAACTAAGAGATTGCTGGATGGGTTACTTCATGTTCAAGGAGTAAAAATCATCGGACCAACGGATCTGAGTGACAGAGGTGGAGTAGTGTCATTTACAGTAGATGGCGTGCATCCACATGATGTTGGTCAAGTACTTGATCAATATGGCATTGCTGTTAGAACCGGACATCATTGTGCATGGCCGTTAATGCGTAAATTAAATGTGGTTGGCACTACCAGGGCATCATTTCATCTTTACAACACCGATGCGGATGTAGATAAATTACTTGATTCAATAATTGAGGTTCAAAGATACTTCAAGGTGAATAAATAATGGAATTAGATTCACTGTATCAAGAGGTGATTTTAGATCATTATCGAAATCCGCATCATAAAGGTTTATCCGAGAATAAAGATATTCAGGTAAAACACAACAACCCAAGTTGTGGCGATGAAGTTACTTTAAATCTGTCTATGAAAGATGGCCTAGTTCAAAACATATCTTGGGATGGAGTCGGGTGCTCTATATCTATGTCGAGTGTTTCAATGATGAGTGATCTACTGTTAAATAAAACATATTTAGAATCAATTGAAATATTGGATGCATTTGTGGAGTTGATGCAAAGTAAAGGGCAATCAAAAGGTGATGAGGAAGTTTTAGATGATGCGGTTGCATTCGCTGGAGTTTCTAAATTCCCAGCCCGTATTAAATGCGCACTTCTTGGCTGGATGGCCTTTAAAGATGCTTCATCGCAATTGATGGCTTAGGATGCACTCATGACCGCAAGTATTGATGACATCACAGAGGCTATGAAGGATGTAATTGATCCTGAATTAGGTATCAACGTTGTTGATCTTGGATTGGTTTATGACATGCGAGTTGATGAAAACAATATTGCCACATTGGATATGACTTTAACTTCAGCTGCTTGTCCGTTGCAAGATGTTATAGAGGATCAAACCAAACAAGTTTTGGCCGACCTAACCTCTGATGTAAAGATTAACTGGGTTTGGTTGCCACCTTGGGGACCAAATAAAATTAGTGATGATGGTCGAGAGCAACTTCGTTCTATCGGTTTCACTGTTTAATCTGAAATAGGTCTGCTGTGTCAATGCATGCAACCTGGATGTCTTTTCGTTCCTTAACCGCGGATCAATCGGTAAAGAATCAGAAATTAAAAGCCGGCACATTAGGTCGTATCATCTCTTTTGCTAAACCGTACAAAATTTCACTAATTTTCTTCTTGATAACAGTTGTAATTGATGCATTTTTAGTTGTTGCTACCCCTTTACTTCTTCGCCAATTAATTGATGAGGGTGTAATCCCTGGCAATGGGGAACTAGTTACTAAATTGGCTTTTGCCGTTGGGCTAATTGCACTAGCTGATGCGGCTTTCAACATGATTGGTAGATTGTTTTCAGCCCGTATTGGAGAAGGACTTATTTATGATCTTCGTAAGTTAATTTTTGCTCATGTGCAACGACAATCCATCGCTTTTTTTACTAGGACGCAAACTGGAGCATTAATTTCTAGATTGAATTCAGATGTGATTGGAGCACAACAAGCATTTACCGCAACCTTATCGGGAGTCATTAGCAACGTTTTAAGTCTGATTCTGGTGACGGCTGCGATGCTGACTTTAAGTTGGCAAATTACTGTCATATCACTGTGTTTATTGCCATTGTTTTTATATCCGACAAAATGGGTTGGTCGTCGTTTACAAGATTACACACGGCAGTCATTTAATTTGAACGCGGAGATGTCTTCTACGATGACTGAGCGATTTAATGTTTCTGGAGCGCTGTTGGTGTCACTTTACGGTGATCCAAAGATTGAGAAGGAATCATTTGGCAGTAAAGCCAGGAGAGTCGCCGATATTGGAATTTCAATCGCGCTACTGAACAGAATTTTCTTCATAGCTTTAACATCCATCGCTGCAGTTGCAACAGCGGTTGCATATGGTGTTGGTGGCCATCTGGCAATTAATAAATCAATAACAGTTGGAACGCTATTAGCCATCACCGCTTTATTGGCGCGGTTGTATGGACCACTAACTGCTCTTTCCAATGTTCGAGTAGATGTAATGAGCGCGTTGGTTTCATTTGAAAGAGTTTTTGAAGTGCTGGATTTAGAGCCAATGGTGCAAGATGTAGCGCAACCAATTACATTGAAATCTTCCAAGCCAGATGTAGAGTTTAAAAATGTTTCCTTTGCTTATCCAAAAGCAGATGAAATATCACTTGCATCGCTCGAGATGGTGGCAAAGGCTGAGTTGGTAGATAGCGGCGTGGTTTTAAAGGGAGTTAATTTTGTTGCAAAATCTGGAACTCTAACTGGCATCGTCGGCCCCTCTGGCGCTGGCAAAAGTACGATCAGCGGATTAATTCCACGTTTATATGATGTAACTGATGGAGCGATTCTCATTGATGGTCAAGATATTCGGAATATCTCAATCTCTTCCTTGCGCGAAAATATTGGTGTTGTAACTCAAGATGCTCATATGTTTCACGATTCAATTTTAAATAATCTTAAGTATGCAAATCATGATGCAACCCTTAGCGAAATAGAAGATGCTTGTAGATCCGCACAGATTTGGGAGATGATTTCTGCCTTACCGAATGGATTAGAAACCATAGTTGGCGAACGAGGGCATCGATTATCGGGGGGTGAGAAACAACGATTAGCTATTGCTCGGTTATTGCTTAAAAAACCAAGTGTGGTTATTTTAGATGAAGCCACCGCACATTTGGATTCAGAAAATGAATCTTTAGTTCAAGCTGCACTTAAAGTTGCACTTGCCGGCAGAACAAGCATTGTTATCGCTCATCGCTTATCTACTATTGCACATGCAGATCAGATTTTGGTTATTGAAAATGGTGCGATCGTGGAGAAAGGTCAACACGAGGAATTAATTGCCAAAAAAGGGTTGTATTTTGATTTATATCAGAAACAAAATATCCAATCGGATTTAATCTAATTCTTTAATATCGCTGGTATAAATAGTTTTAGATTTAATAGTTTCTCGCCCGGCATTTGCTGCAATAACCGCGATGTATGGAAGTGTAACTGCGCCAAATAAAGCCACCCATCGCCAAGGATTTGGTAGAAGTACGGCAGCGATAAAACAAACGGTTCGGATCATCATTGAAATAAAATATCGTCTTTGTCGTGCAGATTGATCCTTTGATAAACCAACGCCAACTGAAGTAACAGATTGAACTGGTTTGGTTTTTTTCCTCATAAAATAAGAGTAAAGGTTATTTGTTACGTTCGCGAGTTCAAATGAAAATGGCCCACCCTAAGGTGAGCCATTTCATTAACTTTTACTTAGTTGCGGTTAGTACCACGAGATTTAGCGATACGGCTAAGTATTTGGTATCCAATTACCGCCATAACGGTGGCGTTGATGATTCCGCTGAATGTGAAATCACCGCGGGTCCATGCCATGTCTGAAATACCAATGATTAGAGAGGATGCGGCGATGTAAAGATTGGTTGGGTCAGCAAAATTAACTCGACCGTCAATCCAAATACGCGCTCCTAAAACTCCGATCATTCCAAAGAGTGCAACGGCTACGCCACCTTTAACACCAGATGGAGTTGCAGCAAGAACTGCACCAAACTTTGGGGATAACGCTAGAACAATTGCGCCAACACCTGCGAAGATGTAAGCAAGGGTTGAATAAACCCGACTAGCCGCCATAACGCCAATATTTTCAGCGTATGTTGTTGTTCCAGAACCGCCACCTAAACCTGCAAGGGTGGTTGCTGCTCCATCGGCAATTAATGCGTTACCAATTTGATCATCGAGATTTTTGCCAGTCATTGCTGCTACAGCTTTTACGTGACCAACATTTTCTGCGATTAAAACGAGCACAACAGGAAGGAAGAGAACAATTGCGCTGCTGCTGAAGGAAGGTGATGAGAACTCAGGAAGGCCAAACCAATCTGCGTTTTTTACTCCATCAAAATTCACATCGCCAGATATTGCGGCGTATGCGTAGCCAATGACAAGACCGCCAAAGATACTGATTCGACCAAAGAAACCACGGAAGAATGCTCCGATTAATCCAATTGATAGGAGTGTGATCAAGCCAAGTCGTTGACCAGCCATGAAATCATTTTTAGCTGCTCCGGCAAGGTTTAATCCAATAACCATAACAATGGTTCCAGTTACAACTGGTGGCATCAAAGTTTCTATCCAACCAGTGCCAGCGGCCTTTGCAACAAATCCAACAATTGCTAGAAGAACACCGGTCGCAACGATTCCACCAAGAGCAGCAGCTATGCCACCTTCAGTTTTTGCAGCGGCGACTGGGGCTAGGAAAGCAAAGGAAGATCCCAGATAACTTGGTAATTTATTTTGTGTTAAAAGAATAAATAAAAGTGTGCCTACGCCTGAGAAAAATAGGGTAGTTGTTGGTGGGAAGCCAGTGATAATTGGAACTAAGAAAGTTGCACCAAACATGGCAGCAATATGTTGTACGCCCATACCGATAGTTCTTGGCCAGGTCAGTCGCTCATCAGTTGAAACAACCTCTCCGGGAGCAATGGTTTTTCCATTGCCATGAAGTTTCCAGCTAAGCATTTATTCTCCTTCTTTTAGGTCTACCCGATTTATTAGGCAGGCATTAAAAAAATAGAGTAGAACTAAGTTGCGCTGATACCGGTAGGTAATGGGATAAGTCGGGGGTGTTTTTCAGATATTTTGAGCGTGTAGCCGGATTTCTCGCTTAAGCCCATCGCGGGTAGACTCACCTCATCAAGTGGATGCTTTCGCTCCCACCTTTCTCGCTTCGGCGAACTGGTTGCTTAATTTAATTAAGCGCGGCTGTTTTCACTTGTGCAGTTAATGCAGAAAACCAGATGTTAAAGGTCAAGTTGAACGGCTAAGGAGAAATTATCAGCACAGAACCACGTATCAATGATCGAATTCGCGTTCCTGAAGTTCGGTTGATTGGCTGGGATGGTGAACAAATTGGCGTAACCGCAATTGATGCGGCGCTAAAGATGGCAGATGAGATCGGCTTAGATCTTGTTGAAATCTCACCAGATGCTAATCCACCGGTTTGCAAGATTATGGATTTCGGAAAATACAAGTACGAAATTGCGCAAAAAGCTCGGGAAGCTCGTCAAAATCAAACTCACATTATTGTGAAGGAGATGCGACTTCGACCAAAGATTGAACCTCATGATTACGAGACAAAACGCAATCACATTGAGAAGTTCTTAAATGGTGGCGACAAGGTGAAGGTAACAATTCAATTCCGTGGACGCGAACAATCTCGACCTGAGATGGGTTATCGATTACTGCAAAAGCTTGCTGAAGAGTTAGCTGAAATATCAGTTGTTGAGTTTGCGCCAAAGCAAGAAGGGCGCAATATGACAATGGTATTAGGACCAGCAAAGAAGAGTGGCTCTAGCAAGAAAACAGCTCCAAAGGGTGCGAGCAGTAACGAGTAGTTTTTAACTGAACAAGGAGGATGTAATAAATGCCAAAGATGAAAACTCATAGTGGTGCGAAAAAGCGTTTTCGTGTCACCGGATCTGGAAAAATCATGCACGAGCGTGCAGGTAAGCGACACTTACTAGAGCGCAAGTCATCACGTTTAACTCGTCGTTTAAGTGGCGATGTAGAAGCAAAAGCACCAAACACATTTTCAGCAAAGCGCATGCTTGGTTTGAAGTAAGGGAGAGAATAAATGGCAAGAGTAAAACGTGGTGTACATGCGGCTAAAAAACGCCGTACAACTTTAGAGCGTGCTGCTGGATATCGTGGACAACGTTCCAGATTATTTAGCAAGGCAAAAGAGCAGGTAACTCACTCTTTAGTTTATGCATTTAATGACCGTAAGGATAAGAAAGGTGATTTCCGATCACTTTGGATTCAACGAATTAATGCAGCTGCTCGTGAAAATGGGATGACTTACAACCGTTTGATTCAAGGTTTGAAAACGGCGGGGATCGAAGTTGATCGTCGAGTTCTTTCAGAGCTTGCAACAAATGATCCTGCAGCATTTGCTAAGTTAGTAGAGATTGCGCGTAAAAACGTAGTTACTGCTTAAGTTTTAGTAATTTCTATGGAGAAGATTTCAAGCCTTCACTCACCACACATTGGTCGAGTGAAGGCTCTTCTTGGTCCTAGAGGCAAAAAAAATCGAGAGTTAGAAAACACCTTCGTTGTAGAAGGTTTGCAGGCGGTTAGAGAAGCATTAAACCCAAAGATGGGTGAAGGACTGAAGTTACGTCAACTGTTCTTAACAGATGATGGTCTTAAGAAATTAGAATCAGAGATGGATCTGGCCGGGATTTCAAATATTGAAATCTTTGAAGTTACCGATCAAGTTATGAATGAGATGGCTGATTCGCAATCTCCACAAGGAATTTTGGCTTTGTGTTCCACCAAATCTTTAAAAGTAGATGATCTTTGGCAGCTACGCCCAACCAAAATTGCATTTTTTTGGCAAATTCAAGATCCCGGGAATGCTGGCACTGTTATTAGAACAGCTGATGCCTGCGGCTTTGATGCCGTTGTATTTTCTGATAACTCTGTAGATATTTTTAATCCTAAAACCGTCCGAGCTACCGTTGGTTCGTTATGGCATATCCCGGTAATTAGTGATGTTGACATCAACGAATTCATCTCAAAATCAATTGAAAATAAATTTAATTTATATGGTTTGTCGGCCGATGGCCAGATTAACCTTGATCGAAATTTCAACGGAGTGAAGAGTGATCCGGCAATATGGATTTTTGGAAATGAGGCGAGAGGCCTGCCGGTATTGCCACCTGAGGTTAAAACTGTAAGTATTCCAATGAAAGGTCATGCGGAGTCATTAAATGTGGCCAGCGCCGCCGCAATTGTCATGCATTTAATAGGTATGAATTAGTAGGCTTGCGCATTATGTCATCTGGATCAGCTTTGGATTTAACGCAGATAAAGCAGAGTGAAGAATCGGCAATTTCGGCCATTAACGCTGCGAAAAATCTAGATGAATTAAAACAAATCAAGATTGATTTTATTGGCGATAAATCACCACTTGCCAAAGCAAACCAAGCATTGGGTTCGCTATCTCCTGAAGATAGAGCACAGTTTGGAAAATTAATCGGCAGCGCAAGAGCAACCGTCAATCAAAGCTTTGCTGCAAAAACAGCTGAGCTAGAAGTGGCGAGAGATCAGAATGTTTTAGTAACGGAGAAAGTTGATGTCACTCTTCCCGGAAAAAACACACTCAAAGGTGGGTTGCATCCGCTAACTTTGTTGACAAATGAGATTAATGATTTGTTTATCGGGCTTGGGTACGAAATAGCTGAAGGACCAGAGTTAGAATCAGAATGGTTAAACTTTGATGCACTAAATATTCCAGTTGATCACCCCGCAAGAACAATGCAGGACACTTTTTTCATTGAACCTTTAGATTCCAAATTAGTGCTGCGCACACACACATCACCAGTTCAGATAAGAACAATGCTCGATCAGAAACCGCCAATTTATGTCATTTGTCCAGGCAAGGTTTATCGAGCAGATGAACTAGATGCCACACACACTCCGGTATTTCATCAAGTTGAAGGTTTGGTTATTGATGAGAATATAACAATGGCAGATTTAAAAGGTACATTGGATCACTTTGCAAAAAGCATCTTCGGTGAAGAGGTTAAAACTCGATTACGCCCATCTTATTTTCCGTTCACTGAACCGAGCGCAGAAGTAGATTTTTTCTTTAATGGCCGCTGGGTGGAGTGGGGCGGTTGTGGAATGGTTAATGAAAAAGTTTTAATTGCATGCGGTATCGATC
>CAEZUT010000003.1_pt1 | contig 17680 bp, 15 predicted proteins | sample 7264551 | NCBI WGS metagenome assembly CAEZUT01 (sample SAMEA6813837, study PRJEB35770) | uncultured Actinomycetes bacterium | biome: Freshwater; feature: Freshwater reservoir; material: water | place: Czech Republic | collected 2016-04-20 | depth 0.5m m
ATCCACAAATGGATGAAGGATCTCCGGTATTTAATTTCTTATTTGCTATCCACAATTTTCCAAAGCCTTTAATCGCAGCAGTTCAGGGGCGTGCAGTAGGAATTGGAACCACTATGTTGATGCACTGCGACATTGTTACTGCAAATCCAAACTCGATTTTTTCAATGCCATTTGTTTCACTCGGATTAGTTGCTGAAGGTGGTTCAAGTTATCTCTTCCCAAGATTAGTAGGACATGCGAAGGCCTCCGAAATTTTATTAACTGGCAGAAGTTTCACAGCTGAAGAAGCATTGCAAATGGGTTTGATTAACCAGATTTCATCAGATCATTTATCTGCAGCTATGACGTTTGCGCAAGAGTTGGCTGAACAACCACCAACTGCAGTGATTAATACCAAGGCCTTATTAAAGAGTGGCTCTCATGAAGCACTTAATCAGGTTATGCGAGCAGAGGGTGAGTTATTCCGTATGGCAATGGATTCAGATGAGGCGCAAGAAGCGTTTATGAACTTCCTAATGAAAAAATCTAAAGGATAAAAAGGACAAAGATGTCACTTAAAGGTAAACGCATATTTATTACTGGCGGATCTCGTGGAATTGGTTTAGCGATTGCATTACGCGCCGCAGCCGATGGCGCATTAATTGCTATTGCGGCAAAGACAGCGGATCCAAATCCAAAGCTTCCTGGAACTATTTTTACTGCAGCAGCTGAGATTGAAGCAGCAGGTGGAACAGCGCTACCAATCCAATGCGATATTCGTGATGAGAATCAGATCTTGGCTGCCGTCACCAAGACAGCTGAAAGCTTTGGTGGCATTGATATTGTTATTAATAACGCTAGTGCAATTAATTTAACAAATACGGAAAATACCCCAGCTAAACGTTTTGATTTAATGATGGGCGTAAATACCCGCGGCACCTATTTAACTTCACAAGCGGCAATTCCTTATTTAAAGCAATCTGCAAAAGATGGGTTTAATCCTCACATCCTGATGTTGTCACCTCCGCTATCTATGCAGGGAAAATGGTTTAAACCACATCTTGCTTACACAATGGCTAAGTACGGGATGAGTATGTGCGTACTTGGTTTAGCAGATGAGTTAAAGCGAGATGGAATTGGCGTCAATGCACTTTGGCCAAGAACTGCAATTGATACGGCAGCACTTGCGATGATTCCAGGAATAGATCGGGAGTTTTGTCGCAAGCCCGAGATTTACTCAGACAGTGCTTATATTGTTTTAAATCGATCTGGTAAAGAGTGCACCGGAAACTTCTTTATTGATGATGAGGTGCTGGCAAGTGAGGGAATCACCGATCTAGATAAATACGCTGTTGTGCCTGGAACTAAAGAGTTTATTCACGATCTATTTATTGATTAATTCTGTTAAATAATCAATCTTCTATTTTGATCTCGGTGTGAATGTGCTCAGTTTCAGTAATTCCTGATGAGTACTTCTCTTCATAGCGACCAAATTTCCAAATCAATACTGAGAATATCCAAGCCGCAACAAAGGATAAAACAATAAAGTAGCCAACCCGATTTAAATCAATATTGGCAATGGCGGTGAATGGTTGATGTTCTGCAATAGAGGTTTTCTCCGACAGCACCCCAACAAATTGAATTGTTCCAATTACAAAAGCAACAAATATCGATAATCCAGTAGTTGTTAAGTTGTAATAGATCTTGCGCAGGGGAGAGGTAAATGCCCAGGAGTAGGCCTTGGTCATAAAAATTCCATCTAGTGAATCCATAAGCGACATGCCAGCTGCAAAGATAAGTGGCAGTGCAATAATGGCAAGTGGCGGCAGAGTTCCACCGACAGTTCCCACGGCGGCGGTGGCAGAAAGTGCCAACAGCGCAACTTCAGTAGCTGTGTCGAATCCCAGACCAAATAAAACACCCACTGGATATAACTGCCATGATTTATCAAAACCTTTTTTAAATGCGCCACGAAATATTAATTTCATTAAGCCGCGCTCATTTAAAAGTTGGGTTAAATGCTCATGAGAGAAATTTCCGGTTTTTGCTTGGCGCCAAACCTTAATAATGCCAATTAAAATGATTAGATTAAGAATTCCAACTAAGTAAAGAAAAATTGTAGAAACTGAGGCTCCAATAATTCCGCCCGTTTCCGCGAAATCTTTCTGGAATTTAGTTGCTTGTTTGGCGGCGAATGCAATACCTACAGAGAGCGCCAGAACAATTGTTGAATGTCCTAAGGAGAAGAAGAGTCCAACTCCGAGAGGTTTTTTCCCCTTCGCCAACATCAGGCGAGTGGTGTCATCAATTGCTGAAATATGGTCGGCATCAAAGGCGTGACGTAATCCAAATGAATAGGCCAGTGCTCCAGCACCGGCGTAAACCAACGCTCCCTTTGAATCAGTTAGAGATTGATAACGTGGATCTGTGCTGTAGTGAATAAATAAACCCCAGCCGGCAATATGTAAAAAAGCAACAACACCAATAACACCAAAGAGGGCTGGTAATTCAGATCGCTCAAATTTAAGGTGTTCACGCAGCGAAGGCTTTTTGCTCATCAGCGAAGGTTAATGCAAATCGTTTGCATCTACCACTTCAATTACTGAATACCTTGGTAATCTTCGGTAATGGTCCAAAAAACGAGATTCTCTTTGCTTTTTACAATCTTGTTAATTTCTAGCTTAATCACAATGCCATCGGCAAGTGCACATACCAAATTACTTTCTTCAGATCCCGAAGCGGGTTCAACTGTTGCACTTTGGCCAGATGAGATATCGCTAACTTTTAATGAGGATCTGCAAGAAATCGGTGATGAAAAATCTAATTTTGTTGTTGTAAACAACTCGGTTGGCGATCAAATTAGTTCAGATGATGAGAGATTATCTGGATCAACAATTAAAGTTTCACTCGATCCAAATACAATCCAAGGCCCAGTACTTGTTTATTACAGAGTTGTATCAGCCGATGGTCATCCAGTTGAAGGTGAGTACACATTTACATTTGGCGAAAATGTAGTTACAGCAGAGGGTGTACAAAAAACGGAAAAAAGTAAATATCCAATCGGAATTTACATTGCATCTGCTGCATTTATAACAACAAGTTTATTTTTTGGAATTTACGCATACCGTCGTAGAAAACAAGCGTAACTTTTAAAAAACACGCATAATTTAATTAAAATTAGACAAAAATTTATACTCTGCTACATTTGCCTTTATATAAATAACTAAATAAGTTATTTTTAATCGTTTGGAGTGTGTATTTCAAAGTAGGGCTCGATTGGAGCTTTTTGAAACCACTTATAAATCATGCAAACAAAATCGCATCACCCCCAAGCATTTAGAACTACCGCTATTGATTCAAAGCCATTAGATTTCAATAAAGTTGAACAACTTCTTGCCCAAGAGTGGGCCGCGTATAAAAATTCCACTATCGGATCTGGCTTAGAGAATGAACTTGCTCATCAAGTAATTCCACTAGGAGTTCCCTCAAGTTTTCAACACTGGGATCCATACCCAATCTCAATTGTCTCCGCCAAAGGTGCGTGGATGAAGGATGTTGATGGTCGCGATCTTCTCGATCTTTCAATGGGCTTTGGTGCAATGTTGGCTGGTCACTTAAATCCTGATGTAGTAGCTGAGTTGAAGACAACTTTGGAGGTTGGAACTTTATTTGTAACCCCTTCACCTATCTCTAGAGATGCTGCTGAACGTTTGTGTAAGAGATTTGCTATTGATCAAATTCGATTTGCTAACTCTGGTACAGAGGCAACGATGTACGCAGTACGTACCGCCCGCGCATACACCGGAAAAAATGCTGTAGTAAAAATCGAGGGTGGGTATCACGGCTCATATGACCCATTGATGGTTTCAAGCAAACCTGCGTTAAATCAAGCAGGCGATGCACAATCTCCAACAGCAGTCGTTCCAGAATCTGCAGTGCCAGGTGAAGTATTTGTTGTTCCATACAACAATCTTGAATCACTTGAAGCTATCTTTAAACGTAACTTTGATCGAATTGCCTGTTTTATTTTGGAGCCGGTTTTAGAAAATATTGGAATTGTCTTGCCTGATGAGGGTTATCTTGAAGGTGTTCGTACTTTGTGTGATCAATATGGAATTATTTTGATTTTTGATGAGGTTAAAACTGGATTAACTGCTGGTCCACAAGGTGCTGCGCAAAGACTTGGCGTGCAACCAGATTTAATTTGTTTAGCCAAATCAATCGGTGGCGGTGTTCCACTTGCAGCATTTGGTGGCAAGAAGCAATATATGGATGCAGTTGCCTCTGGAAAGATGGCCCACTTCGGTACATTTAATGGAAATCCATTAGCGATGGCAGGTGTTCGCGCAGTTGATCGAATTTGTACAGATGAATCACTAGGTATTGCCGAAAGCTTTAATCGACAAGCACTAGAGAGAATTTCCGAAATTATTTCAGAGTATCAATTGCCAGCACACACCGTTGGTTTTGGTGTTAAAGGATGTATTACTTGGGCAACAACTCCCGTAAGAAATTATCGAGATTACAAAGCAACTGATTTTAAGGTTGCAGAATTATCTTGGCTTTGGTCAATTAATCGCGGAATTATTACACCACCCGGACTTGATGAGCAGTGGCTAATTTCATTGGCGCATGGACAAAAAGAGATCGATATTTTGGTTGAAGATTTTAGATCTTTAGCTGCTGCACTCCGTGCTTAAACAAGTAATCACAAATGTAATATCACCCGATCCTCGGGTTCGTCGCATCACCTTAGCTACATTTATTAGCACCTTTGGAAATGGTCTTTTTATGACCACCGGTATTATTTATTTTTCATTAATTGTTGGGTTAGGCGCACAGAAAGTTGCTCTTGCATTTTCACTTTCAGGGGCGTTGTCTCTAATTCTAAGCATCCCAACTGGCCACATCATTGATAGATTCCCACCTCGGCGAATCGCGGTACTTTCTTTAATTGCGCAAGGAGCGGCTTCGGCTGCATTAATTTTTACCAAAAATTGGTGGTTGCTTTTACTTTTGCTTTCACTTGATTCAATCTTTGAAGGATTTGGTCAAACTTCACGTATGGCGGTAATTGCCAGAATGGGTGAGGGGGAAGAGCGAGTAATAATTCGCGCATATACCAGAGCGGTTACAAACTTAGGAATTGCATTTGGCACAGTTGTTGCGGGTATCGCATTGGCAATAAATACTGAAACTGCATACAAAATTATGATCGCCGTAGATGCACTTACTTTTCTAGTGGCTGCACTTGCGTATATGCGGGTAGAAAAATTTGATGCCTCACTCCAAGCACATGAAAAATTTGATTGGAGTATTTTGAAAGATTACCGCTATATAAAGGCGATGATTTTAAGTGGATTGATGTCCATGCACTTTATTTTGCAAAATGTGGCAATACCAGTGTGGGTGGTCACCGAAACTAATGCACCTCGTTGGTGGGTATCAGTAATTATGTTGATAAATACGATCGCCGTTGTGTTATTTCAAGTTCGAATGAGTAAGGGAATTAACGATGTAGATGCGGCGGCCAAGCAATTCCAAAAGGCTGGCTTTTATATTGCTATTGCCTGTTTGTTTTATGGTTTAGCAAAAGGAGTAAGCCCAATTCTGGGTGCCACCTTATTGGTTTTAGCGATGTTAGTTCATGTGGTTGGTGAGTTAATGGCCTCGACTGGAAGTTGGAGTATTGCTTTTGAATTAGCTGATCAAAATCGCCAAGGGGCTTACCAAGGATTATGGCGAATGGGTTTTGGCACCATGAATGTTATTGGTCCATCGCTTGTAATATTTCTAGCTATTGGGCTTGGCCAAATTGGTTGGGTCATCATGGCAATTTACTTTGCACTTGTTGGCTTATTTATGAAACGAGTAGTGGTTAATTAAATTAAAATAGAAATGCCCCCCGATTAAGGAGGGCATTTCTAAATTACTTCTTATAGATCGTAATAAAGTTCAAACTCAGCTGGATGTGGACGCAATCTTACGTAATCCACCTCTTGCTTACGCTTGAAATCAATCCAAGTTTCAATTAGGTCTTTGGTAAATACTCCGCCCTTAATTAAGAACTCATGATCTTTTTCTAGATTATCTAGTACTGCATCAAGTGAGCCTGGAACCTGCGGAATTGCTGCAGCTTCTGCGCCTTCTAGATCATAAAGATCTTTATCAACTGGCTTTGGTGGCTCTATCTTGTTTTGAATTCCATCAAGGCCCGCCATCAACATGGCAGCAAATGCTAGGTATGGATTTGATGATGGATCTGGGCAGCGGAATTCAATTCGCTTAGCTTTTGGATTTGAACCAGTAATTGGAATACGAATACATGCAGAGCGATTTCGTGCTGAGTAAACCAAATTAACTGGTGCTTCATAACCCGGAACTAAACGTTTGTATGAATTAACTGTTGGGTTAGTGAAGGCAAGAAGTGATGGCGCATGCTTTAGCAAGCCACCGATGTACCAACGTGCCACATCTGAGAGATCGCCATATCCATCGCCCCAGAACAATGGCTTGCCATCTTTCCAAAGTGATTGGTGAACGTGCATACCTGAGCCGTTGTCACCAAATAATGGTTTTGGCATAAAGGTTGCAGTTTTACCAGCAGCCCATGCAGTGTTCTTAATAATGTACTTAAATTTCATTAACTCATCACCAGCTGTCAAGATGTCGCTGAAGCGGTAGTTAATTTCCATTTGTCCGGCAGTACCAACCTCGTGGTGAGCACGTTCTACTTGTAAGCCAACTTCGCCAAGTTTCATAACCATCTCATCACGAAGATCGGCAAATTGATCAGTTGGTGAAACCGGGAAGTAACCGCCCTTAATACGTGTGCGGTATCCACGGTTTGGTGTGCCATCTGCATCCTCTTCGATGCCAGTGTTCCAAGCACCTTCGTAAGATTCGATATGGTGGAATGCTTGATTCATTCCAGTTAAGAAACGGATTCGATCAAAAACATAAAACTCAGCTTCTGGTGCAAAGAATGCAGTGTCTGCAATTCCAGTAGAGCGCATAAAGTCAACCGCTTTGGCTACTACACCACGAGGATCTCTAGAGTATGGAGTGTTGTCATCTGGGTTATGAACTGAGAATAAAATTACTAAAGTTTTTTCTTTACGGTATGGATCTAAGAATGCTGATGAAGGAACTGGTAGTAACTTCATATCTGATTCATGAATTGCTTGGAAACCGCGAATTGATGAACCATCAAACATTAAGCCATCTTTGAAGACAGCCTCATCAAAGGATTCAACTGGCACATTAAAGTGGTGTTGAATTCCTGGTAAGTCAATGAAACGAACATCAATTAGCTTTACATCATTTTTCTTGATGTAAGCAAAAATTTCAGATGAATCTTTAAACATCTAACAATCTCCTCATTCACTATTTAAAACATTGCGAAGGTAATCTGGCTGAATAAGAGGCGGCGTTGCTTCGAATCCGATAGGGGAAACCTACTTGGTAACGGTGAAAAATCTATGACCTGCGTGTTACATCTATGTTTCAAAAACCATAATTGAACTGAGGGCGGGCTAAGGTTTGCGCATGAGTATTGATCCAATGCCGGCGGATATGGCCGAGGCCACTCTTGGCAAAAGGTTTTTGGCGATTTGTATCGACTGGGCGATCGCTTGGTCGATATCGACACTGCTTACTCCAGCTGTAATTCCGGAAACCTCAATTTCAACACTTTTGATATTTTTCATCGAGGTCTCATTTGTGACTTACTTTTTGCAATGCTCAATGGGGCAGTTTCTAGTTGGAATTAAAGTTGTAGATAAACAAACTCACGGGCGAATTGGTTTTAAGCGCACCTTTATTAGAACTTTTTTAATCGTGTTAGTACTACCTGCGATTTTTACAAAAGATCTAGAGCCTTATCACAATCTACTAACTAACTCTAGAATTATTGCAATTAAGTGAATTTACTTAACGGCGGGGCATCCGTAAATTTGTTGGCATTGGCCCTTTAGGCATTGGAATATTTAATCCGCCAACAGAGCGCAAACGAGCACGAACCTCGCGCAGTTGAGCGGTGTTTAATTTCTTAGGTAATTTCTTTAAATGTTTTTGTAATTTTCTAATCGAAACCTGGCCAGGATTATCACCAACAATTACTTCAGTTACAGGTACGCCAGATAAGAATCTCTCCATTTTCTTTCGTTCATCCTGCAAAAGTGCGCGAACTGCCTGCGAACCTTCGCCAACCAAAATGATGCCAGCTTTTCCAGATACCCGATGGACCATGTCTTGATTTCTTGAAACATTAACAGCTGGAGTTGTAATAAAACCACGACGAATCGACATCAGCACGCTAGCACCGGCGCCTAATTGTCCTTCTATAGATGCGAAGGCTGCGGTATTGGCAAAACGGGTAAAAAGAAAGAATGCAATTAAGAATGCAAGCGGCAAAGAGATTAATCCAACATATATCGGATGACCAATACTTTTGCCGAAGATTATTCCAACAACAAATACGGCAACGAAGGCGAGAATTGAGATAACAATTCCTTTAGGAGATTCTTTTCGAACTAGGCGGTATGCATCTTTTAATACTGCGAGTTGAGATTGTTTTTCTGGCGCAGCATTTTTATCACTAACAACTGCCGCCTCTTTTTTCTTACGACCAAACATCTCTTCTCCTTTTAGTTAACTGCTCGTGCTGACATTGCTTGATTATATAAACGTCCGGCCCTGTAGCTAGAACGGACTAACGGTCCGCTCATCACTCCAAGAAATCCAATTTCCTCTGCTTCCTTAGATAACTCTACAAACTCATTTGGTTTTACCCAACGAACTACTGGGTGATGTTTTGCGGTTGGACGTAAATATTGGGTTATGGTGATCAAGTCACACCCTGCATCTCTTAAATCCTGTAATGCTTGTGAAACCTCTTCTCGTGTTTCACCCATTCCGAGAATTAAATTTGATTTGGTAATCAATCCAAAATCCCTTGCCTGAGTTATTACGTTGAGAGATCTTTCATAACGAAATGCTGGACGAATTTCCTTGAAGATTCTTGGCACAGTTTCAAGATTATGTGCAAAAACTTCTGGACGAGTTTCAAAAACTTGATTTAACAAATGTGCATGTCCACTAAAATCTGGAGCCAACATTTCAACGCCAACGCCTGGGTTTAATTGATGAACTTGCGCAATAGTTTCGGCGTAAAGCCAAGCACCTTCATCATCTAGATCATCACGGGCGACACCAGTGATAGTTGCGTACTTTAAATTCATCGCTTTCACAGATTCAGCCACCCGACGCGGTTCATCTCTATCTAGTGGTTGCGGTTTACCTGTATCGATATTACAAAAATCGCAGCGACGTGTGCATTGTTCGCCACCAATTAAAAATGTTGCTTCGCGATCTTCCCAGCATTCAAAAATATTTGGACATGCTGCCTCTTGGCAGACTGTGTGTAAACCTTCACTTACAACTAAGGATCTTAATTTTGTGTATTCCGGACCCATGACCGCCTTAGTTTTTATCCACTCTGGTTTGCGTTCAATTGGTGTTTGCGCATTTCGAGCCTCAATCCGCAGCAGCTTTCGTCCTTCAGGTGCCAGGCTCATGCACAAACCTTTTCGAGTGCCTGCAATATATATTTCTCAACAATTGGTTGAACTTGCGAAAGTGAAATTTCACGGCCTAACTCCTTGGATAAGGAGGTAACAGTTGCATCTGAAATTCCACAAGGAATGATTCGATCATATGCTGAAAGATCTGGATTAATATTTATTGCAAAACCATGGGTTGTAACACCTTTAGCAACTCTTATTCCAATTGCGGCTATTTTTCGATCGCCATTTTTATCTCGGAGCCAAACACCGGATCGATCACAAATTCTTTCGGTTACTAAACCAAACTCTGCGCAAACATCTATCAAGGCACTTTCAATTTCTCTGACAAAGCCCACAACATCAGTTGAATTCTTTAATTTAATAATGGGATACCCAACTAATTGGCCTAAACCATGCCAGGTAATTTTGCCGCCGCGATCAACATCAACAACAGGCGTACCATCTACTGGGCGATCTGAAAGTTCAGTTCTGCGACCAGCTGTGTAAACGGATGGATGTTGCAGAAACAACAATGTATTGGGAGTCTTTCCAGTGATTACATCTTCAGCAATATTTTTTTGTAACTCCCAGGCGGGTAAATAATCAACAACTCCTAAATCGGAGATAGCTATCTTCGATTTGATTGCTTGCTGGGTATTCATGCGATAAGCCTAATTGGAGATGGAAAATTTGGCGAAATATGGAGGGCATCACATCTGCCAGGGCAGATTAGCCGGCAAATAAAAATTGCATCCACTAGAATTGCGACCTAAATCATTGGTAGTGCAATTTCTTGGAGAGGTTATTCATGTCAAAAACTAAGGCCACGACGAAAACTGTTAAACACCGCAAACCTTTTGCAATTTCTATGCTGGTTGTAATTGCTTGGTTTATGGTGACTGGAATTTTTGGCCCGCTATTTGGAAAATTGACCTCAGTACAAGAAAATAACAACTCCTCATTTTTGCCTAAGGGTGCAGAAGCAACTCAGGCATCTGAAGTAATTCAAACTTTTTCAGGCAAAGATTCCTTTAATTTCCCTACCTTAATTCTCTTTGAAGGAAAGGGTGATGCGCAAACCTTTGCAAAATTAAATGCTCACTTGGCTGGTGTTGGTTCACTGACTCTAGAGGATACTTCAGCAAAGATTTCAGATTATTTAGCACCTGGTCAACAAATTACAGTTTTTCCATCTGAAGATGGAAAGGCAATCCTTGCCAATATTCCACTTGATGGAAATTCAATCTCTAAATTATTAGAGAATGAAAAACCAGTGCTTCCCGCAGTTGTGGAGGCGTTGCGCGCTGATGTGAAACCAATTGCGCAATCACTCGGTGTAACTTCTTATGTAACGGGCCCAGGTGGTTTACTCGGAGATCTATTTGGCGCCTTTGGAACCTTAGATTCCTCTTTGCTGCTTACAACATTAGCTGTAGTGGCAGTTATTTTGATCGTTGTTTATCGTTCTCCAATTTTATGGATCATTCCACTTCTATCTGCAATGTTTGCATTAACAACTGCGGGTGGAATTGTTTACCTGTTAGCAAAGAACAATATTATTGATGTTGATGGTCAGTCCCAAGGAATTCTCTCTGTACTTGTAATTGGTGCAGCTACCGATTACGCATTATTGCTAATTGCTCGTTACCGAGAAGAGCTTCATCATCATGAAAATAGATTTGATGCTATGCGCACTGCATACAAAGGCGTCTGGGAACCAATCTTGGCTTCTGGATCCACCGTTTCAATTTCATTATTAGTTTTATTGTTTAGCCAATTGACAAATACCGCCGGTCTTGGACCAATCGGTGCAATTGGAATTGTTTGCTCCATGATTACGATTCTTACTTTATTGCCGGCATTACTTCTTGTTTTCGGTCGATGGATTTTCTGGCCAAGAATTCCAAGAAATGATGGCGATGATCATGTTATGTCTGGTCCTTGGTCAAAGGTGGCAAATGCCATTGGTAACAAACCAAGAAAATCATGGATCATTACCGGCGCTGTTTTATTAGCTTTAGCATTTACATCAACAACGTTAAAGGCTGATGGAATAGGCACTGTCGATACATTTACTGGTAATCCAGAGTCCGTGGTTGGTCAAAAATTATTGCTAAATCACTTCCCAGGTGGCGAAGGAGATCCAACTCAAGTAGTTGTTAGTGCGGACAAGATTGATGCCGTATCAGCAGCATTGAAAAATGCACCTGGTGTAATGGCAATAGCGCCACAACTTGAATCAATGCCAATTCCTGGTCAACCAATGCCAGCTGTAAAGATTGTTAATGGCAAAGCTATTTTGAATCTAACTTTAGATAAAGCACCAGATAGCGTGGAAGCTGGAAATGAAGTTCCAAAGATTCGCGAACTGGCACATGCCGCAGATGCAACCTCTCTAGTTGGTGGCACAAGTGCGGTTTACCACGATGTCAGAGAAGCAAATAAGCGAGATAACCGAACAATTATTCCAATAATCTTATTTGTGATTACATTGATTTTAGGCTTACTGCTGCGCAGTATTTTAAGTGCGGTAGTTCTACTTGGAACTGTAGTTCTTTCATACTTTGCAACTCTAGGCGCGTGTGCATTGGTCTTTAACCACGTTTTCGGTTTTGCTGGGGGAGATAACTCATTCCCATTATTTGCCTTCATCTTCTTGGTAGCACTAGGAATCGATTACAACATATTTCTGATGACACGTGTTCGCGAAGAGTCGATCAAGATCGGAACTCGAGCTGGTGTAATTAAAGGCGTTACTGTTACTGGTGCGGTAATTACATCTGCCGGAATTGTTCTTGCGGCAACATTTGCGGTACTTGGTTTGCTGCCATTAGTGCCACTAGCAGAGCTTGGTTTTGCTGTGGCATTTGGAGTTTTACTAGACACCATTATCGTGCGGTCAATTTTGGTTCCAGCATTGGTTCATGAAATCGGACCAAAGATTTGGTGGCCGTCAAAGTTGCAACATGAGAAGAAGTAATCTATAAATCTGTAATGAGTAAATCAGATTTAGCAAAAGCGCCTCGCGTCGGTATCGCAGGATACGGATTAGCGGGGCGCTTTTTCCATGCACCAATGCTCAAGGGTGCCGGATTTCATGTAGTTGGGGCTTTAACAACTAAAGCAGAGCGCAAAGCAGAAGCAGAAAAAGATTTTCCGGATATTACTGTCGTTTCAAAATTAACAGATTTACTCAAACTCGATCTTGATCTGTTGGTTGTGGCATCGGCAAATAATGCACATGCAGAGCAAGCGATTGCCGGTTTACGGGCTGGGATACCAACAGTTGTTGATAAACCGATGGGTCGCACATTGGCAGAAACCCAATCAATTATTGATGTTTCTAAATCAACTGGTGTGGCAGTAACTACATACTTCAATCGGAAATTTGATAGTGATGCCTTAACAATTAAGAAAATAATTAAAGAAGGTGTACTTGGAAATATTTTCAGATTGGATTCAAGATTTGAAAGATTTCGACCAGAGTTAACTGCAGGATCTTGGCGGGAGCAATCAACGGCGGCTGATGGTGGCGGAAACTTATTAGATTTGCAGCCACATCTAGTATCAACAGCAATGGATTGGTTTGGGCCGGCAACTTTAATTGCGGCATCGGTTCGATCAATTCGAGGCGCAGCAGATGATGACATTTCATTACTTTTAAAGCATGACTCCGGTGTGGATTCCTACTTATCTGCTAGTGCAATTAATGGTGCACCTGGTCCGCGAATTAGATTGACCGGAGATAAAGGCTCATTAGTGATTAATGATTTAGATCCACAAGAAGCAATGTTAAAAAATGGCTTGTATCCAAAGGATGGCAAATGGAGCCAAGGCGCAAAAAGCACTGCTTACCTGCAGTTAGGTGATGAGAAGATTGCTTATCAGTGCGAGGATGGAAATTACGCACAATTTTATAATTTAGTTAAGGCTGCTCTTTCTGGTGGAAAGTGGCCAGTTAGTGTCGATGAAGCCTTAATGGTCGCAACAATTATCGATCAAGCACGCAAAATTTCATTTCGCTAAATGAAATTTGATTGCATCGTAATTGGTGCTGGCTTAGCTGGATTAACTGCAGCAAGAGATTTACAAGAGGCTGGAAAATCAGTATTAATCCTGGAAGCCACAAATGCAGTGGGTGGTCGTGTTAAAAGTGATCATGTTGATGGCTACATTTTAGATCATGGCTTTCAAGTTATAAATCCCAAATATCCGCAGGTTGCAAAAACTGGAGTCTTATCAAAACTAGATTTTCAAAGTATTTCTGGAAAAATCAGATTGTTCGAAGAGGATCACATAGTGGGCTACACATTGGGATCTCTCTCTAATAAAACCGGAAGTTTGCTGGAAAAAAGTAAATTTGTGGGTTTTTTAATCAATCCCAAAGTTTCAAATGCATACCAATTTGATCATTACCTAAGAGCATTCCCAAAGTTTTATCAAATAGTCCTTGAACCCTTTCTGACCGGGGTATTTCTTACTGATCCAAAAGAAATTGCAGCTGATGTTGCTCAAGAGATACTTCGTTCATTTGCTAGATCCTTGCCAGGAGTACCAGCTAACGGGGTTGGTGAATTCAGCAATCTTCTTGCTAAGCCATTAAAGCATCTTCAACTTTCTGAGCCAGTATTAGAAATTAAGGGTAATTCGGTAATGACAAATAAAAATGAGTATTTATCGGATTTCATAATTGTTGCTACTGATCCGGTGAACGAGGGTAAATTAACTAAGCGCAATCACTCGGTAGAGATGTTGTCTAGTACTACTTGCTATTTTGCTACCTCTGATGATTTAAGAAATAGTAAAAATCTAGTCGTGACTAAAAATCCAGGTGTAATTAACTCAATTGTGATGAGTGAGGTATCAAAGAGATATGCACCGGCGGGGATGAATTTAATTTCTGCTACATCGCTAAAACCATTATCTGATCAGGAGTTTGCCGATCAGCTATCTAAGATCTGGAAAACAAATACCAATAAATGGGATTTAGTAGGCAGGTATGAAATTAAGAACTCATTACCGTTACATTTATCGGGACATCCAAAGTTGAGTAATCTGCAATTGGCGGCAAACCTTTTTGTAATCGGAGATCACATGGGAATGCCATCACAGCAAGGTGCGATGCAAACTGGAGCTGTAGTGGCGAAGAGAATTAATCAACTAGCGCGGTAAGCGCATTTGAAACATGCGGATATTCAAATTCAAATCCAGCATCAGTTAGAACTTTAGGAATTACTTTTTTAGAACCTAATACTTCAGTAGAAAAACCACCCAACGCTAGGCGTAATGCAAAAGCTGGTGCGGGAAAGATAGCTGGTCTGCGCATGGCACGAGCAAGTGCGGCGGTGAACTCTTGATTAGTAACTGGATTTGGCGAAGTTAAATTTACCGGCCCAGTAATTTTTGAATTAAGCAGAAAGTTGATTGCTCGAATTTGATCATGCAATGTGATCCAAGACCACCATTGTTTTCCTGATCCTAATTTTCCACCAAGACCAAATCTAAAAAGTGGCAACATTTTTCCTAGCGCCCCACCTGTTGGATCTAGTACTAGACCAGTTCTTAATTTTATAGTTGGTACATCTATTGCTAAATCCGCAGCCGCTTCCCATTCACGACATACAACGGAGAGAAAATCTTCACCACCACGATCAGTTTCAGTTACCGATCTATTGCCAGTTTCACCGTAATATCCGATGGCACTTGCTGAAATAAATTTTTTAACTCCAAGTTCGGCGGCTGCCTTTGCAATTGTGGTTGTGCCTAAAAGGCGAGAATTTAAAATTTCTGATTTATAAGCTGCAGTCCAACGTTTATCACCTACGCCAGCTCCGGCTAAGTGAATAATTGCATCGATGCCGGCAAGGGATTTTAAATCTATTTCACCTAAAGTTGGATTCCAGGATATTTCATCATTATTTCTGGGAGCACGACGAACTAATTTTTTAACTTCATAACCATCAGCCCGTAATTGCCCGACTAAGGAGCTACCAATTAACCCAGTTGCACCAGTTACGGCAATTGAATTTATCTTGGACAAATTAAAGACCTAGATCAGATTCAAAGCGTCCTTCTTCTAAACGCTCCTTCAAAGTAACTAGGAAACGAGCTGCATCCGCACCATCTACGACACGGTGATCATAAGAAAGTGCTAAATAAACCATTGATCGAATTGCAATCGTTTCGCCACCATCGGCGCCTTTAACCACCATAGGTCGCTTAACAACAGCGCCCAAACCAAGAATTGCAACCTGTGGTTGATTGATGATTGGAGTATCAAATAATGCACCGCGAGATCCAGTGTTGGTAATTGTAAAAGTACCGCCACCTAATTCATCTGGCGTAATTTTGTTATCACGTGTTCGGGCGGCAACTTCAGTAATCTTTCTTGCGATACCACCCATGTTTAAATCACCAGCATCTTTAACAACTGGCACTAGTAATCCACGATCTGTGTCGACAGCAATTCCAAGGTGTTCGGCATTGTGATAAGTAATCTGGTCACCTTCAACAATTGAATTTAGCACTGGATGTTGTTTTAATGCTTCACAAACAGCAACTGCAAAAAATGGTAAATAAGTTAATTTCACACCTTCGCGAGATTCAAAACTATCCTTAGCGGCCTTGCGCAGACGATCAATTTTGGTGACATCAACTTCGATCACAGTTGTTAATTGCGCTGATATTTTTAATGACTCGACCATGCGATCTGCAATTACTTTACGAAGTCTGGTCATATTTACGGTTGTTCCGCGAAGAGGTGAAACTGCGATCGGTGCGCGATTTGCAGGAGTTGAAGATGCAGCGGAGGTTACAGCTGAAAGTGTAGGTGAAGCTGCAACTCTTGGCGCAGCTGCCAAAATATCTTCTTTACGAATTCGCCCGCCAACGCCGGTGCCTTTAATTGTTGCAAGATTTACGCCAGCTTCTGCCGCTAACTTACGAACAATTGGTGTTACATAAGAATCATCATTTCTAGTATTTTGCACTGCAGCTTGTTGTGCTACTGGTGCAACTGGTGCAGCAACGATTGGGGGAGTTACTACAACTGGTGCGGCAACTGGTGTCACTGGTACGGCAATTGGCGTCACTGGCGCCGCTGGAGCCGGTGTTGCAACCGGTGCACCTGAAGAGACTCCAATTGAAGCTAATCGAGCGCCAACTGCAACGGTTGCATCTACTGCAACATCAATAGTTAAAACAGTTCCAGTTGCTGGAGAAGGTATCTCAGTATCAACTTTGTCGGTAGAAACTTCTAATAGTGGTTCATCCACATTAATTGGATCACCAACTTTTTTAAGCCATCTAGTTACTGTTCCTTCAGTTACAGATTCACCAAGTGCTGGCATTGAAACAATTGTTGATCCTGATGCAGCCGCTGGTGCTACTGGTGCAGATGGGGCAATTGGAGCTGGTGTTGGCTTTTCAACAACAGCAGCGGTAACTGGCGCCGGAGCAGGTTTTTCAACAACTGGCGCAGCTACAGGTGCTGGTGTGGATGTTGCTCCTGCGCTATCTGCAATTACTGCAAGTTCGGCGCCGACTGCAACAGTTGAATCAACTGCAACAACAATCTTTTGTAAAACTCCAGCAACTGGTGATGGAATCTCTGTATCAACTTTGTCGGTAGAAACTTCTAATAATGGTTCATCAACGGCAACTACATCGCCCTCTTTTTTCAGCCAACGCGTGACTGTTCCTTCTGTTACTGATTCACCAAGTGCTGGCATAGTTACTGAAAATGTCATTGCTTGATTCCTCTTTCTTTAACCGTGCGCATGAAGTGGCTTTCCAGCAAGTGCTAAGTGGGCTTCACCCATTGCTTCAGACAATGTTGGGTGGGCATGAATATGTTGGGCGACATCTGCAGCATCTGCTTCCCAATTAAAAATTAATTGTGCCTCGGCTAATAATTCGCCAACTCTTGAACCAACCATGTGAACTCCGAGAATTGGCCCGTTTTTCTGAGCAACCAATTTAACTGACCCAGCTGTTTTCAAAATATTGGCCTTACCATTTCCAGCTAAATCGTAATTTAATTCAACGACATCATGTCCCTTTGCTTTGGCAGATGCAGTTGTTAATCCAACTGATGCCACCTCGGGTTCAGAGTAAGTAACGCGTGGTACGCCATC
>CAEZUT010000004.1_pt1 | contig 17610 bp, 17 predicted proteins | sample 7264551 | NCBI WGS metagenome assembly CAEZUT01 (sample SAMEA6813837, study PRJEB35770) | uncultured Actinomycetes bacterium | biome: Freshwater; feature: Freshwater reservoir; material: water | place: Czech Republic | collected 2016-04-20 | depth 0.5m m
AGCATTCCTGGATCTTTATGTAATATTTCATTTGCTCTGCCGCGATGGCCAATCCAAAGTTGTTCTGGGTTTTCTGCATCAAAACCAAGTGATCCTTTAGGGCCGCTGATCTCCCAATTAATTGAGTTTTTTCTACCTGATGAAATTTGCGAGATTGAAACTGTCGCTCTTGCGCCATTACTAAATCTGATAAGTATTCCAGCTGCGTCATCTGAAGACATAGCAACATTTTCTCGTTTAGAGGTTGTATCGATGGTAAATGTTTGAACAGGGCCTGTTGGTTTCAATCTTGTTTTAACTAAGGTGTGTAAATCTGCCATTACTTCCGATACTTCTAGGCCAGTAACAAATCCGATTTGATCAATTAGGTGCGAGCCAATATCAGCGACCGCTCTTAACTCTCCAGCTTTTTCCTCTTCAAGTCGCCAGTTCCAATCTGTATCTAGCGTTAGCCAATCTTGATGATAGTGACCCTTTATATATCTAGGTGTTCCAATTAAATCTGCTTTAACAAATGATCTTGCTTCATGAACCATTGGATAAAACCTTGTATTGAAACAGGTTGCATTTACCAATCCAGTTTTCTCGGCAAGTGCAACAAGATCAGCTCCTTCTTTTGCTGATAAAGCTAAGGGTTTTTCACAAACTACATGCTTACCAGCATTCATTAACTCTTTTACTTGAGGGTAATGAAGTGAGTTTGGTGAAGTAACATGAACAACAGTGATATCTGAATCATTACAAATATCTAATAACGAACTGTAGGTGGTTTCAACCTTTAAATTTTCTGCACCACGCTTTGTACTTTCAGAGCTTCCTGATAAAACACCCTTTACTTTTACACCGGTTCGACGTATTGATTCCACATGCACAGTCCCAATAAATCCGGTACCAATTACTGCAGCGGAGTTAATCTTCATGAGTTTAAGAGTTCTGAGATATTTTCGCGTAAGTCCAGGCAAGTACCAGCACAATTGCGCCGTAAATCATTTGCTTAACCGCTTCTGAAGAGTTAATGGTTGCAAGCAAGTAAGAAAGCACTGTCAATATTAAAGTTCCCATGATTGTGCCGGTGTAATTTCCAAGGCCGCCCATAATTGATGTTCCACCAATTACAACTGCGGCGACTGATGGAAGTAGGAATGAGTTTGCCAAGCTGATCGCTACTGCGCCAGATTGTCCGCCCAACATAATTCCGCCAACTCCACCTAGCATTGCGCAAATTACATAAGTTGCCCATTGCACTTGCCAAACTTTTACGCCGGCAAGACGTGCTGCTTGGGCATTATCGCCAATTGCGTAAATTAATCGGCCAAGACCAGTTCTAGTTAACATGAATAGAAATGCTCCGCCAATTACAGCCCAAATAATCACTGGCCAAGAAAAAGGATCAAAAAGAAATATAGCCGTACTTGCTGTTACTAGAATGTCAGGCACAGTTGTGCTTCCTTTTAAGAAAGTAGTTACGCCAACTGCAAATACTCCAATTAAAACTGCATTCATACCCAAGGTCATAATTAATGGATTCATGCCAAATAAACCAATTGCTAAGCCATTAATTGAACCAATAACAAAACAGTATAAAAATGCCCAAAATAGCGCAATCAACAACCCATCTGATGATTTAACGCTGACAATGAAAGCTGCTCCAGCGGCAATCATTGCAATTGATAAATCAATGCCACCAGTTAACATACAAATAGTTTGACCAGCAGCTAACAATCCAAGTGGTGCTGCAAGAAGTAAGGTTGTACCAATTGCTGGAATAGAGAAAAAGTAAGGATCAATCAAGCTTGTTAACAAGAAAAGGCCAATTAAAATACCGAATAACGCCCATATTGATTTGGAAACTTTGGTTGTTGCGTAGTTCTTAATTGCGCTCATTTATTTCTTTCCAGTTCGTCGTCGTAAGATTCCACCTAACAAAACCACAAATATTGTTAATGCGCCGGTAACAATTTGACTATAAGAAGGATCTATTCCAAAGCCAAGTAATATCGTTGGAATAAAGAATAAAACTAAAGACGCAAGAATTGGGCCAACTAATCCACCAACACCGCCTGCTAATGAAACGCCACCTAGAACTGCGCCAGCTACTGAATTCAAGGTTGCTGTGTTGCTGATATTTGCAAATGGACTTGAACTCAAAGTTACACCTGTTGTGACTATTCCAGATATTGCAGCGAATAATCCGCCAATTGCATACAGTTTCACTCGCGTTAAATTAACATTCACACCAGATAAAAATGCGGCATCTTTATTTGAACCAATTGCATAGATAGCAATTCCTAATCTACTTCTATATAAAGGGACCCAAATTAAAAATACTGGCAAAATCAACCAAACTAATGGTGGGATAAAATTGGGATCTTTTCCAGCGATTAAATCAGCAAGGGATTGATTGATTCCTCCTCCTGGTTCAGGCATGATGAACATTGCCACACCAACAAGAAGAAAACTTGTCGCAAGTGTTACAACAATATCTGCAATTCCTGATTTAGAAATAATCCATCCTGTGATACCTCCGATTCCGGCACCCACTAATAGGAAAACAAAAGTGAGTAGTAACGAGGTTTTAAAATCTGTACCTTCCATAAAGTTTGCACTTAAGCAATTGATTAAAACTGCCTCAGCGCCTAGCGCAAGATTTATTCCACCACCAATAATTATTAATGCTTGTCCCATGGAAAGCAGGGCTATCGGTAAAATTCCCAGAACGAAAGTTCGCGCTTCGTATGCACCAAATTGTGGAAGTTGGGAAATGCGCCAAAAACCTAAAATAAATGCCAATGCGATTATGCCAAAATTCCAACTTTGACGGCGTAGCTGTACTAAATTCATTTTGAACCCACTAATCCATGTGCTGCATTCATAAGATTCTCTTCATCACATTTTTCAATTGAAAGCGTTGCTTGAACTTTTCCTTCGTAAATAACAATTGCACGATCGCAAGACATTTGAATTTCGCGAAGTTCTGAAGTGAACAACAAAACTGATTTCCCCTCGGCAGCAAAACTTCTAATCAATTCATAAATTTGTTGTTTGGTACCAACATCAATTCCTCGTGTTGGATCAAAACATAGAAGCAAATCAAATCCAGTTGTAACCCAGCGACCAATTGTTACTTTTTGTTGATTACCACCGGATAAACGTTTTACTTGTGATTGAGCACGAGTATCAATTTGTAACGCGGCTACCGCATTATCAACTGTTCGTTCTTCATCTTTGGTCTTGATTCTTCCCCACTTGGAAATGCCACGAAATCTGGTTAAAGCTAAATTTTCTCGAATTGAACGTTGTGACATAAGCGCAGATTTACGATCTCCGGGCACTAATGAAATTCCCAAATCAATAGCATCTGCAGGATGGTTAAAGGAAACTTTTTTTCCATTAACAAAGATCTCACCAGAATCTGGCTTTGCTTCTCCAGCCAATATTTCAAAGAGTAAATCCTGTCCTTGGCCTTCAAGAGCTGCTACACCAAGAACTTCACCTTTGCGGATTTCAAAGGAAACATCTGTCAAATTTTTTCCACCGGAAATGTTCTTTACTTCTACAAGAGTAGTTGCCGAATCTAAATTTGATTTACTTCTTTGTCTAGCACTCGCAACATTATTTTTCTCACCAAGCATCGCAGTAACAATTCTTTCTTCACTTCCTTTAGATGCTGTAAAAGTATCAACATCAATTCCATCACGTAAAACTGTTGCCCGATCGCAAATGGTTTCGATCTCAGCTAATCGATGGGAGATGAAAATTACCGACTTACCTTTTTTCTTTTGATTATTCATAATTTCAATAACTTTTTCTGCAAGATCAACTGGTAACGCAGCTGTAATTTCATCAAGAATTAGTAATTCAGGATCATGCGTTAGTGCACGAGCTAGGTCAATCATTCGAAGAGTTGGAAGTTCTATATTGGCAGCTATCTCATTAATATTAATTTTTATTCCCATAGCTGATAATTCGGATATAAATCTTTTTTCATTAGTTCCAGTTAATGCCAAATTCCGTTGGATTGATACATCAGGAATTAAGGCTGGGTCTTGAAATACTGGCGCAACGCCATTTTTTCTTGCATCATCTGGTGAGGAAAATTTAACATCCTTGCCATGCAATTTTATTGTTCCACTATTTGAAGTTATAACTCCAGTTAAAATCTTTACTAACGTTGATTTACCTGCGCCGTTAGCGCCAAGTAGTGCGTGAATTTCGCCGGGCTGAACTTCAAAGTTTGCATTTTTTAGCGCTACAACTGGGCCATAAGACTTTGCTAATGATGAAATCTCTAGCAGTGAGTTCTTGGCCATAAACCGTCCAATCATAAAAAGTTTTTATAAATCTTGAGGCTTGAAGATTACTCTCCAAGCCTCAAGATCCTTACAACTACAACTTAAAGTCTAGATATCTAGAAATTAAGCACGTGCTCCATCATCTGAATCTTGAGGAGCCTTGCAACGGAATAGTTGTGTAGGTGTGAATGTTGTGTAACCAGGTAGTGAAAGTGTTGCTGAGAACGTAGCTTCTTGTGAAGCAACGATACGAGCATCAATCTCTGCCTTGTTAGCTTTGTAAGTAAGTGCCTTTGGTGTTAATAGATTCTTAGCAGCAACAGTCTTGCCATCAAGAAGATCTACTGCAACCTTAAGAGCTGCGCCACCAACAATTGCTGGGTTTGGAACAACGATTCCAACAAAGCCCTTTGGAGCAAGAGACTTAGTTAACTTCATGAATTCGTTGTTATCTGCACCTACAACTGGAATGTACTTACCCTTTAGCTTTGTGGTCATTGCAGTAACGATGTTGTAATCGATACCTGATGTCCATACGCCTTGGAACTTACCTGGTACAAGTAATTGGTTAGCTAGCGTTCCGCCAGTTGCCCAGTCCCAGTTAGTAAATACTTCTTTTGTAATCTTGATGTTCTTCCACTTCGCCATTTCAGCCTTGAAGCCGGTATCGCGATCAGTGTCTGCACCAGCACCTGAAGCACCGCGCATGTAAAGAACATTTCCCTTGTAATTCATTGCCTTAGCAAGTGCAGCAGCGCCAGCGCGGCCGTACTCAACCTGATCATTTGCAACAAGAGTTGTGCTTGGAGCAGTAATTGCGTTATCTACTGCAATAACTTTGATACCAGCTGCAACAGCTTCAGCAATTGCTGTGTTGTTTGCAGTTGGAGAACCTGAGTTAACGATAATTGCATTAACGCCTGAGCTAATTAATGAACGAATATCTGCTGATTGCTCTGCATCAGTAGCATTGCGAGAAAGTACTTTAACTTCCTTAACTTTGCCTGTAAGAGTTGCTTCAGCCTTAATTGCGCAAACCATTGTTTCGCGCCATGAGTTTCCAGCCCAGCTATTGCTAACACCAATTTTGTAAGTTGCAGCAGCTTGCGCTGGAGCAGCAATTACAGTTACACCCATTACAAGTGCGATTGATGAAGCAACTGCTAAGCCAGCTTTGATTCGCTTTGAACCTAGTTTCATTGCATTCCTTCCGATAGTCGATCGACTTTGGACTTCTATCCTTGACCCTAGTGCCAAAGAAAACAAGTCGTTTTGCTCTTTGATATCAAATTGATACATAACCATCTCGTTATACGAGCGGGTAGGTATCTCGATTAACTGGCACCCCCTAGAGAAGCGTTTGATCCGGTTAGTCGAGATGAGAGGCGCCGAGCATGTTCGGCATAGGCGGCATCAAAGAGACGTTTGCTCTCGGCTTCACCTACCACTGCTCCGCTTGTTAGTACTTGAGGTATAAATCCAGCTGAAACTAATTTATCTGCAACCTGTACTTTAATTTCATTTACAACTGCAATTGCTGTCATCGTTGATCCAGGTCCTACTGGTGTTTGCATTCCAGGAATTGCAACAAGTGCATCTCCCACTGGAACCATTAAATCAATTACTAAATCAGCATTATCCGAAAGAGTTGTGCCAGATGAATGTGAAGGCTTCCCAGCTTTGTTGCTGGCAACTGATGTAACCGCAATTACTTTAATTCCTAATTTGCGAGCGCCCATCGCCATTTCAATTGGCACTGCTGTTTTTCCGCCGACACTAAACACCATCAAAATATCATTCTTATTAAATTGCCAGTTCTTTAATATCTCAGCAGCAAACCCTTCAACACGTTCGATATACATCGCTTGGCGCTGACCATTTGATCCAACTACTTGAGTATGAAATGTCATGGAAAGTTCGCCCATTGGATTAAATCCGGCGTATGACCCGTAACGTGGAAACATCTCTTCAATTGGAATACGTGAGTGGCCGGTTCCAAATAAATGGACGACGCCATCTTTTAAAATTGAATCTGCGCACCATTGTGCTGCAGTACTGATATTTGTGCCTTGTTCTTTTATTAAATCTGAAAGTAATTGCTGAGCGCGATCGGTCCATGTGCCAGCTAATGCTGAAACATTTGCCATTCCGATCCCCCTTTTAACTGATGCCTTATAACTGGTACCTTGGCCGCATGGGCCAAATGTCTATACCAATTCTGAAGAGAAGGTAGTCCTTTCATGAAGGCTGGTCAAGGCAAGAAGGCTGAGAAAGTATCCCTCCGCTACCAAGAGATTGAGGCTTGGCTTCGGGAAATCATTCTCAAGGGCCGGGCGGGTGAGGCGATTCCATCTGAGGTGGAAATTGCCGCCAGCTTTGATGTCAGCCGTATGACGGCAAGACAAGCAGTTTTAAATTTAATGCGCGAAGGTTTAGTTGATCGTCGTCGAGGTGCCGGAACATTTATTGCAGATAATCCATTGCACCGTCGAGAAGGAGTTTTACTTTCCTTCTCTGAGGATATGAAACGACGCGGACTTAAGCCATCCTCTGAATTAATTTCAGCGAAAAAAGAGATTGCAACCGCTGATGATCGCAAAGCTTTATCCCTAAAAGATCCTTCATCTGTAATTGTGATTAGGCGCTTGCGTCTTGCGGATAAAACTCCCCTAGCTTTAGAAAAGGTTGTATTAATCTCTAAGTGTGCCAAAGTTTTAGATGATGATTTAGAAAATGGATCTTTACATGATGCACTTCGCAAAATTGGAATTCAGCCAACATTGGCAAGTGGCTGGCTCAAAGCCAGGCTTGCAACTGCGCAAGAGGCTAAGAAATTAGATTTACCTACTAAATCGCCATTACTTGTTGAAACGAGAGTTATTGAAGATCAACATGGAAATCAAATAGAGCACACTGAAACCGCGTATGCGGCAAATCGTTATGTTGTAGATATCAAACTTAATTGTGCGCCAGCAGTAATTGCGCCATTTAATGCAGCGCCAATTGATCCGGCGTAAAAACCCAAGGTCGCTGGTACGACATTAATCGCACTCTTTGGAAATAAGTTAGCCCGCTTATTCATCTCTGCCCGAATTTCATTTAATAAAATATCGCCAGATTGAGCAACCCCGCCACCGATCACAATTGTGTCTGGTGCAAGTACTGCCATTATGTTGGTCAATGCAATTGCAATCCAAAAGCCAACCTCTTTGAAAGCGGCAAGTGCTTTGGCATCTCCGGCAACTGCATTTTTGTAAGCTTCTTCAGCTGTCTTAGTTCCGGCTAACTTTGCTATTGCAGCTGAGTTAGTAAGCGGTTCTGCACAACCTTGAGTTCCACAACCACACATTGGTCCATCTGCTTTTACGATCTGATGTGCAATTTCACCCGCACCGCGAGTTGCACCCATATGAATTTTTCCATCAATTACAACACCGCCACCAACACCTGTTCCAATTACATAACAAGCAACAGTTTTCTTTCCTAATGCTGCGCCCATAATTGCCTCTGCCAATGTAAAAGCACGTGCATCATTAATCATCGCAGTAGGTAAATTTGTGGCCTTTCTAATTGGTTCTAAAGCTTGGAATCCCTTCCAAGGACCAGGCAGGTTTGGAAATAACTCAATAGTTCCATCAGCGTTAAATACACCAGGAACGGCAACGCCAACTGCTGCCAGATCAGGAAATTGCTGTTGATTTTCCTTAGCTAAATTAGCAAGCCGATCCACAACATGTTGCGGACCGTGCTGTGCTTCAGAGGAAACATCCTCCTCTTTAATTATCTGCCATTTGTCTGAAATTTTTTCAATGACAGCGATCTTGATGTTTGTTCCACCAAGATCTAACCCTAAGAATTTAGTCACGGCCGAATTTTGCCACGTATTCATCAAGCATCGCACCAGTTGCTGATGCACCGCTTCGTGTAACACCGGCATCCATATACTCAAGAAGTGAATCTAGAGTTCTAACTCCACCAGCACTCTTAACCTTTACTGTTGGACTAACACTTTCCTTCATTAATTTAATGTCAGCCAGTGTTGCACCAGTTGGCGCATATCCAGTTGAAGTCTTAACGTAATGAGCTCCGGCTGCTTCACTTAATTTACATCCAGTTACTTTTTCAGCATCGGTTAAATAGGCATTTTCCAAAATCACTTTAACTGTGTGGCCAGCAGCCGCTTTAACTACTGCAGCGATATCTGCTTGAACTTCAGCTGTAGCGCCTGATTTTAGTAATCCAATATTTAGCACCATATCAATTTCTGTTGCTCCATCTTTAACCGCTTGTTCTGTTTCAAAAACTTTGGTCGATGTTGTTGAAGAACCGTGAGGAAAACCAACGACAGTTCCTACTAAAACATCGGTGCCCTTTAATAAATCTGCACAAAACTTCACATCAGCGGGTTTGCAGCAAACAGATGCCACATCATATTTCTTAGCAATCTCGCAACCCTCTTTAACTTCATTACGAGTCATCTCTGGCTTAAGTAATGAGTGATCGATGGTTTTAGCAACCTGCTTATATGTGTACTTTGGATGTGCCATTTATTTCTCCTCTTTTATTTTCTGGTTTCTTAGATTCCAGAGATAGTGGACCAACCACCATCGATTTCTAATACCTGACCAGTAACAGCATTGTTTTCAATCAAGTAAACATATCCAGCAACTACTTGACCAACTGGAAGCTGATTTGGTGCAAGTGGTTGTTTTCTCTTAGTGAACTCTGAAATTTCAGGATTTTCTGCTGCACGCTTTGCCATGGGCGTTGCCACCAAGCTTGGTGCAACGGCATTTACTCTAATTTTATTTGCAAGATAACTAGATGAAAGAGTTGCGACCATTGCATTTATTGCACCTTTTGCAACGGCATAAGCATTAGTTTGAAAGAATTCCGGCGATGGTGAGGTTGCCAATACAGATGAGGTTAAAGTCAATGATCCGCCACCTGACTCTTTGAAGTACTTAACAGCTTCGCGGGCAGTTAAGAACGCGGTAGTTAAATTAAGTTCAAGTGTTTGTTCCCAAGCATTTTTTGAAATACTCTCGATTGGACCATCACCAAATGCGCGACCTGAGCCACCGGCAATTGAAACTACATGATCTAACCCACCTAAACTTTTTATTGCTTCTTGAAAACCATTTACGACAGCTAATTCATCGCGAAGATCAATCGGTTCATATCCCAATACAGCCGGAAGTTGTGCCGCGAGTGATTTTGAATCTTCTGCATCTCCACCTAATAAGTAGATTTGATAATCAGATTTAGCTAATTCCGTGGCAAGCCCAGCAGCAATACCTCGACTGCCAGTAATTAAAACTCGCTTACTCATTTTTAAAGCATAGTAAGGATTGCTTAAGTTGTCTAGACAACTCTAGTTTCACGAGAAAGATAGATAAGCCCAACTGTTACCAATGCAATCCCAGCCCATCCCTGCAAAGTTATCGATTCATTTAATACAACAGCTGCCAAAATTGTTGCCGTTGCTGGTTCTGCCAATATCAAAGTTGAGGCAACACCAGGCTTTACACCTTGTAATCCTTTTGCATAAAGAATGTAGGCAAGTGCAGTTGGTATTAATCCCAACCAAATAATCATTGCTACACCATCTATGGTACCAAGCCAATTAAATCCATTGAAGATTAGAAATGGTATTGATAAAACTGCGGCCAGTGAAAAAACTTTATACATCGTATAAGTTGAATCAACGCCAGGTGTAAATGCACGTTTGCTTGAGACAGCTAATAATCCAAATGAACCACCAGCAATGATTGCCAAAATAAATCCACCTAAATCAAAATCGGCAACGCCATTTGCAGTTCCTAAAATAATAATTCCAGTAGTGGTGATGATGGTTGCAATAAACCAACGCTTAGTGGCTTTTTGTCGATAGATTAAATAATCAAGCAAGCCAGTTAAGGCTGGAACTGATCCGAGCGCAGTTACTGTGCCAATGGCAACTCCGGTTTGTTTAACAGCAGAGAAGAAAGTTAATTGGTAAGACAAAATTCCAATGGCACTAAGCCACATTGATAACTTAGGGACTGGAGCGGATTGAATCTTGGTAAATTTCACATACAAGTACAAAAAGAAAGCACCGACAATTAACCTCGCACTGCCAATAGATAAGGATGAGATGCCATCAGGGCCTAATGCCTGTGTGGTGCCGGTTGTGCCAAAACAAATTCCGGCTGCAATAACTAAGGCGTAGTTTCGCCTCACATCATGAGATAACTCCTTGCTCATGTGTAAAAGGTAGCCGAAGTTCAACCACTAAGATTTTAGGCATGACGTGGCAGCGAGTTGATTTAACACCAGCGCAAATTGATCATTTAAAAACATTAGTTACCGGACAAGTTTCAACAAATGAAACTGTGCTTGATCAACATGGTCGCGATGAATCTGCAATTCCACCTGTTCGACCATCTGCAGTAGTAATGCCACACAGCACTGAAGAGGTTTCAAAGGTGCTCTCCTACTGCAATAAAGAAAAAATCCCAGTAGTTGCATTTGGCGCTGGATCATCATTAGAAGGACATGTTCTTCCATTATTTGGTGGCATCTCTTTAGATTTAACAGAGATGAATAAAATTATTGAGGTTCGCGCCGATGATTTATTGGTGCGCGTTCAGCCTGGTGTTCACCGGATGGCGTTAAATGAAAAGTTGGCTTCATCAGGATTGTTCTTCTCTGTTGACCCAGGTGCAGATGCAACGCTCGGCGGCATGGCATCAACTGGAGCTGCTGGCACAACCACAGTTCGTTACGGATCAATGCGCGATAACGTTTTAGCGATGACTGCAGTAATGGCAGATGGCACAGTTGTTCATACTGGGCGGGAAACTAGAAAATTATCTGCCGGATATGATTTAACTAGATTATTAGTTGGCTCAGAAGGAACTTTGGCAATCATTACAGAGTTAACACTTCGGGTATTTGGTATCCCAGAGAAAATGGCAGCGGCAATTGTGCGCTTTCCAACTTTGGCAGATGGGGTTACCGCAGCAACGGCAATTGTGCGCTCTGGTATTTCAATTGCCCGATGTGAATTCTTAGATGCCCAATGTATTAAGAATGTAAATGCACATGATGGTTTAACACTTACTGAAGTACCAACTTTGTTTTTTGAATTCCATGGCAGCCCGCAAGGTGTGCAAGAGGATGCAAATTCAGTTAAAGAGATTGTGGAAGAGTTTGGTGGCAGCGAGTTTGAATGGACAACAGATGAAGGTGCACGTCGTAAGTTATGGCAAGCACGTCACAATGCTTATTGGGCAGGAATTGCAGCCAATCCTGGAAAGCGAGCAGTTAGCACCGATGCCGCTGTTCCACTTTCAAAATTAGCTGATGCCGTAACTGTTGCTGATCATCTTCTTGCTAAACATAAATATCCATATTCAATTTTGGGACATGTGGCAGATGCCAATTTCCACTGCTTCATAGTTACTGATCCAAATAAACCTGAAGAGCTAGCGGATGTTAGACATATAACGCACGAGATAACGATGAAGATGATTGAGATGGGCGGCACATGCACCGGCGAACACGGCATAGGCTCAGGAAAAATTGAGGCTTTAATCGCTGAAACTGGAGCTCCGGCAGTTAATATTATGAAGGCAATTAAGCAAGCGCTTGATCCAAATAATATTTTAAATCCAGGAAAGGTTTTCAATTGATGAGTCTTACCGTTTGGGAAGTTACCATCGCAGGTTTATTAATAGTTCTTGCGATCGACTTAACACTTGCAATTGTTAGACGACATATTGAAACCTCATTTAAAGAGGCTGCTGCTTGGACCGTCTTTTATGTTTGCGCCGCCATCGCCTTTGGATGGTCCTTAGGAGAATGGAATACCGAACAATCTCGTTCTGAGTTCTTTGCAGGCTGGATCACCGAATACTCATTATCAGTTGATAACTTATTTATATTTATTTTAATTTTGGCAAGACTTAAGATTGCTAAATCAAAGGAGCAATTGGTTCTGCTTATTGGAATCATCATGGCGCTTGTACTTCGTGGCATCTTTATCTTGCTTGGCGCAGCTGTCATCGATCGCTACACCTGGGTCTTCTTTATCTTCGGTGCCTTCCTACTATTTACCGCTTACAAATTAATTGGCGAGGATGATCACAAAGAATGGAAAGAGGGCAAATTAATTCTTTGGTTAAAAGCGCGCGGCTCATCCCCGATGACGATCGCATTAATTGCACTTGCATTTACAGATTTAGTTTTCGCACTTGATTCGATTCCGGCGATCTTTGGTTTAACTAAAGATCCTTATATTGTCTTCACGGCAAATGTATTTGCACTTATGGGACTTCGTCAGTTGTATTTCTTAATTGGCGGATTAATGAACCGATTAATTTATTTAACAAAAGGTTTATCAATAATTCTCGCCTTTATCGGCGTGAAATTGATTATCGAAGCATTCCACGGAGTAGATATACATATTCTCTTTGGCGTTCATATTCCAGAAATTTCTACACAATTCTCATTATCGGTGATCGTTGGCACGCTAGTAAGTACAACAATTGCTAGCTTGATCGTAAGTGCTAAAAGAAACTCCGATAAATAGGTGGCACAATAAGCCGCATGTCTGTGGCACAGCGCAAGATCCAAGTATTTGAACCGCATCGTGCTTCGCTGCCAAAATTAAAGCCATACTTAACTGAGTTTTGGCGCCGTCGTGAATTTGCCACTGAACTTTCTAGATTTACCGACAAGGCTGAGTACCTAGAATCTAAATTAGGAAAAGTATGGCTTGTACTTAACCCGCTTTTTCTTGCGGTGATTTACTTTTTGTTAGTTTCTGTAATTCGTGGCGGCACTAGCCAAACCAATGGCTTTGTCACCTTGTGCCACATATTAATTGGATTATTTACCTTCTACTTTGCACAAAACACAATTTTAGCTGGCGCGCAATCAATTACCTCTGGTGGGCGATTGATTTTAAATCAGGCATTTCCAAGATCATTACTTCCACTATCTAGTGCATTAAGTGCTGCTCGCCAATTTGTGCCAACAATTCCAGTTTATGTTGCTGTGGTTTTAATCGGCAAGGTTGCATTTCCAGATGCAAATCTTCCTGGGTTAACTTGGAATTACTTATTTCTGCCATTGCTGTTAATTCCACTTGCCTTAACAAGCTTTGGTTTGGCTTTGCTATTTGCAACAATGAATGTTTACTTTCGTGATACCAGCAAACTTTTGACATACATAACTCGAATTTGGTTATACGCCTCTCCAGTTTTATGGCTACCGGAAATGGTGCATGGCTGGCATCGCATCATTCTTTATTTAAATCCACTAGGCCCAGTTCTTTCAGCAAATAGTCGGATCTGGATTGATGGTTTGGCACCAACTGCATCACAAGTAATTGCATCTGCAATCTGGTCAGTTCTGGCATTACTTCTTGGCGGTTACTTCTTCGTATCAAGGGAGCGCGATTTTGCGGTCCGAATCTAAAGCAGTTACTGAGATGCCAAGTAATTTGGCTATTCGAATTGAAGATCTTTCAATTCGTTACAAAATAAATGTGGAAGCAAAGAAGACTTTAAAGAATGCGGTAATGCGCGCTAGCAAAGGACAAAAGGTTCGGATGCGAACTGTGGAGGCGGTTAATCATTTAAATTTAGATATCCCGCATGGCAGTGTTGTTGGAATTGTTGGTGCAAATGGCGCTGGTAAATCAACCTTAATGAGATCAATCGCTGGCATCTTGCCACCAACTGAGGGACGAATAACTGTTGATGGAAAGATCTCCACATTATTAGCACTTGGTGTGGGCTTTAATCCAGCGCTATCTGGCCGCGACAATATTATTTTGGGCGGCTTAGCTGCCGGAATGACTCGTGCTGAAATTGAAAGCAAAACAGATGAGATCGCACAATTTGCCGATCTGCCTGATGGTTTTATTGATATGCCAGTGCGCACCTATTCATCAGGTATGTATGGCCGCGTGGCATTTTCAGTTGCGGTAAATATGACACCAGATATCTTGCTATTAGATGAGGCGTTATCGGCAGGAGATGCCGCTTTTAAAGAGAAATCCTTTAATCGTATGCGCGAGCTTTGTGCGCAAGCACGCACAATTTTAATAGTTTCACATGCACTTGCTTCAATCAATGAACTTTGTGATTCAGCAATTTGGCTACACAAAGGAAAGTTAGTTGCTAATGGCAAACCTGAAGATATAACAGAGCAATACCTTAAATTCTTAGATGTTGGCGCACTTCCCTCTTCATACGAGGATTTATAAATGCAAATCTCATTAGTTTCATCAGCTGATGAGGTATCCGATGCCAGATTACATCGGTTATGCAACGCCTTAATTAAAGATGGTAAATCAGTTGAAGTAATCGCACTAGGTAAATCAGTTGATGCACCTGCCGGAGTAAGTTTTAAAAAAGCATTAGGCAGTAAATCATTTATCGCCAGAATAATTAGAGATATCACAATCCCATTCCAAACTAAGGGCAGGGTGGTAATTGTTGTTGCGCCAGATCTTCTGGCAACAACCTGGTTGATCAGTAAATTACGCAGACAAAAATTAGTGGCAGATGTGCACGAGGATTATTTGCGACTATTACAAGATCGCACTTGGGCTAAAGGGTTAATTGGTCAGGCGGCCGGATTAATTGCACGCATCGCAACCTTTGTGGCAAAGAGTTCATCATTAACCACTGTGGCAGATGTGCAGGTACCACCGCTTAATGCAAAAAATAGATTGGTGGTGCGAAACCTGCCCGATAATTCACTAATAACCCAAAGTGGTCAGTTATCAAATACGCCAACTGCAATTTATATTGGCGATATTAGAAAATCTCGTGGTTTAAAAAAGATTCTAGAAGTTGCCGAACTTTCACCTAATTGGAACTTTGAATTAATTGGCAATATTGCAGAAGCAGATAAAGAGTTTGTTGAACTTTGGCAAAGTACATCACCTGCAGCATCTCGAGTTACCTTTCATGGCAAGTTAGCTCCAAAGCAATCTTGGAGATTTGCAGAAGGTGCATGGGTTGGTTTGTCATTACTTGATCCAACTCCAGCATTTGTCGATGCCATTCCAAGTAAGTTATATGAATACTTAAGTTGTGGGTTAGCAGTTGTCTCAACTAATTTGCCACGAAGTGTGCAGATAATTTCTGAGAGCAACTCTGGTGTAATTGCAGATTCACCTGCAGAGATATCAAATGCATTAATTAAATTTGAGAGTGATAAAGAATCGCTTAATCAATTGCGCAGTAATGGTATGAATTGGGCAAAAAATAATTTAAATTCACCCGCTGAATACGAGCGCTTTACCGCAGCAATTTCTAATCTTTTAAAGTAATCAGGGTAGGCTAGGCACATGTCAGCCAAAATTTCACCAACTGCATCTGTTGATGCATCAGCGGTAATTGGTGATGGCTCATCTATTTGGGGCGATGCACAAGTTCGTGGTGGTGCAAAGCTTGGAAAAAATTGCATCGTTGGTACTGGTGCTTACATTGATGCCAATGTTGAAATTGGCGATAATTGCAAGATTCAAAATTTAGCTTTGGTTTATCATCCAGCAAAACTTGCTAATGGAGTTTTTATTGGACCAGCTGCAGTTCTAACAAATGATCAATATCCCCGTGCTATTAATCCTGATGGCTCTTTGAAATCAGCAAGTGATTGGGATGCAGTTGGCGTAACAATTAAAGAGGGCGCAGCAATTGGTGCGCGCGCAGTTTGTGTTGCACCAGTAACGATTGGCGCTTGGGCGCTAATTGCAGCAGGTGCCGTAGTTAACAAAGATGTCCCAGATTTCGCATTAATGGCTGGAGTTCCAGCAAAACGCATCCGTTGGGTGGGTCGTGCTGGGGTGCCACTGGAATCAATCGGCGATAATCGCTTCCGTTGTCCAACAACTGGTGCTACCTATAAAGAGGAATCATCAGATAAATTAATTGAAGAGAGTAAATAAATGATTCCTGCAGCTAAACCAATTATTGGTGATGATGAACGTGCTGCTGTTGATCGCGTTCTTCGATCCGGCATGTTGGCACAAGGCCCTGAAGTTGCAGCATTTGAAGAAGAGTTTTCTAAACATGTTGGTGGTCGTCATTGCGTAGCAATGAACAGCGGAACATCGGCACTGCACTTAGGTTTTATTGCTGCCGGAATTAAAGCAGGCGATGAAGTTATCGTGCCATCCTTTTCTTTTGCTGCCACTGCTAACTCAGTTGTGCTGGCCGGTGCGGTTCCAGTATTTGCCGACATTGATCCAAAAACTTTTAACTTAGATCCAGATCATGCGCAATCTCTAATTACATCTAAAACAAAGGCGATCATGCCGGTTCATTTATATGGTCACATCGCTGCGATGGATCGTTTTGCTGAAATTGGCAAAAAACATGGTGTGCAAATTATTGAAGATGCTGCGCAAGGACATTTAGCATCACTTAACGGAAAAAACTCCGGCGAGTTTGGAACTGTCGCCTCATTCTCTTTCTATCCAACTAAGAACATGACCGCTGGTGAAGGTGGCATGGTAGTTACTGAATCAGCAGAGACTGCACGCATGCTTCGCCTACTTCGTAATCAAGGCCAAGAGATTAGATATCGCAACGAGGTAATTGGATTTAACACCCGCATGACTGATATTCATGCCGCAATTGGTCGAGTGCAATTAGCCAAACTGCCAGGTTGGACAAAACAACGTCAAGAAAATGCTGCATTCTTAGATGCAAATATCAAAGGTGTTGTAACGCCATTTGTTGCTCCTGGATCTACCCACTCTTATCACCAGTACACAATCCGCGTTCCTGGAAATAATGCAGCGGTGCGCGATAAATTTATGGAGGAGCTAACTAAGCGCGGAGTTGGATGTGGTGTTTATTACCCAACACCAATTCATCGCCTGCCCTCATTTAATTTGAAGTTAGATCTGCCAGAAAGTGAAAAGATGGTTAATGAATGTATTTCACTTCCAGTCCACCCATCTTTAACTAAGGATGAATTAGCAACTGTTGCCAATGCGGTAACTGAAGTAGCAGGTTTATTGCTGTGAGCAAGAAATTACGTGCTGGTTTAGTTGGACTTGGCATGATGGGTCGCCACCATGCACGTGTTTTAAGTTCGCTAGAAAATGTAGAGCTCGTTGCAGTTTGTGATCCAATGGGAGATCCACATAAAGCAGCTGGTGATCGAACCGTTTTAAAATCGGTAAAAGAGTTAATTGACGCTGGTATTGATTACGCAATGATTGCAGCGCCAACAGCATTTCATGAAGAGTTAGCACTTGAATTAGCTAATGCCGGAATTCATGCAATGGTAGAAAAGCCATTAGCAA
>CAEZUT010000009.1_pt1 | contig 16121 bp, 16 predicted proteins | sample 7264551 | NCBI WGS metagenome assembly CAEZUT01 (sample SAMEA6813837, study PRJEB35770) | uncultured Actinomycetes bacterium | biome: Freshwater; feature: Freshwater reservoir; material: water | place: Czech Republic | collected 2016-04-20 | depth 0.5m m
AGAGGCAGATCATTTAGCAGATGAAATTGCAGTAATTGATCATGGCAAAGTTATTGCCCGTGGCACATCAGACTCGTTGAAGAAACAAGTTGGTGGCGAGAAGTTAGAGATCATTGTTGAGAATCAACATATCAATGCCGTTAAAGAGATTGTGGCAAAGGTAAGTGGCAACGCGGTTGCAGTTGATGAAAGCTTGCGAAGTATCAGCGCTCCGGTTACTACTGGAAGTAAAGCCTTAATTGAAGCTGCAAAATTATTAGATGATCAAGGAATTCACCCGTTAGATATTGGATTAAAGCGACCATCACTTGATGATGTTTTTCTATCTTTAACTGGGCATGTAGCCGAAGTTGAAAGTGCCAAAGATGAAGCAACCGATGCTGGTAAGCGTAAGCGAGGTAGAAAGAGTGAGTAAATTAAGTAACTCCATCTCAGATTCATTGGTAATTACAAAGCGACAGATTTTGCAATTAACCAGAGTGCCAGAGGTTTTAATCTTCTCAACCATTCAGCCAGTGATGTTTGTGCTGCTATTTAGATATGTTTTTGGTGGATCAATTGATACTGGTCAACCAGGTGGTTATGTGCAATTACTTATGCCAGGAATCTTTGTGCAAACAGTTGCATTCACCTTGGCCGGCACAGCCGTTGGCTTATCTTCTGATATGCAAAAAGGATTAATCGATCGTTTTAGATCACTCCCAATTGCACGTTCTGCAGTTGTATTTGGCCGCACTCTTGGAGATGCTGCATTAAATATTGTTGTTTTATTGGTGATGGGCGTGGCTGGTTATCTAGTTGGCTGGCGTCCAAGCTCTGGCTTATTTAAAATTTCACTCGGATTTTTATTTCTATTTGGATTTGGTTACGCCATGTCTTGGATTGGTGTCTTAATTGGTCTTTCTGTGAAAGAGGAGCGGGTAGCTCAAAATGTTACCTTCATCGCAGTTTTTCCATTAACCTTTTTATCAAATGCATTTGCACCAACAACTGGAATGCCAAAGGCGCTGCAGTACTTTGCTGAATGGAATCCGGTATCAACAATGGTTGCTGCCTGCCGAGAATTATTTGGCTTAAAAAATGAGTTTGGCGCAACTGCTGGCTCCTTTCCTAGCGAGCATCCATTAACCATGTCATTTATCTATATTTTTATAATTATGGCTATCTTCGTTCCATTGAGTATCAAGAAATACAACAATACTTCAAAGTAAGTTTTACTTAATTAATAAGGCTGGGCTTCAAGGATTGCTACTTGAATTGCCTTGCCATTTGGTGCCACGTAATTAACAGTTTCACCAACCTTGGCTCCTAAAACTGCTGAACCCAAAGGTGATTTTTCAGAGTAAACATCAATATCGCCACTTGCTATCTCGCGAGAGCCAAGTAAAAACTTAAGTTCATCACCTGCGATATCTACGGTAATTAACATTCCTAAACCGACAACACCAGATTCACTTGCAGGTGGTGTTCCTATATGTGCGTGCTCCAACATATGTTTTAGTTGACGAATGCGGCCTTCAATTTTTCCTTGTTCCTCACGCGCTGCGTGGTAGCCACCATTTTCTTTTAAATCACCTTCAGCTCGCGCAGTTTCAATCTTCTTAATAATTTCCGCGCGAAGTGGACCTTCTAAATCAGCAAGCTCTGCTGCTAGTCGGTCGGCGGCTTCCTGGGTTAACCAGGTTTGGGTTGGTTCGCTCATAAGAAGGAGAAGATTACTGGCAACTGGAAATTCCTGCATTTACCGCAGGAGTACGAGTAGAAATCTCGATGGTGCGAGTATTTACACCACTGATAAGTGTTTGTGCTGGCATCGCATCATTTACTTCGCCCACAACATTTTTATCAATATCTCTGGCCACTAAATTACATGAATGAGCAATAGATAAATCGCGCACCTTTATTGTGTAAGTAATTGAAACCTTTTGGTCATCAAGGATCTTAAAATTTATTAATTCAGATCGAATTTTTGGATTGGCAATATTTGTACCACTCCAGATAAACCAAAGCGCTGTCAGAATAGATAAAAAAAGGGCAAGCCAGATATTGTTACGGCGGTTAGTTTTTATGCCGTATCTCTCACGAAGGAGTGGGTCAGCAAGCACTTTCGGATGAACCATAAAATGTATTCTAGTAAATAAAGGTAAGGTAATCACATGGATGAAGCAGGAAATTTTGATGTTGGTATAGCTGGTTCCGTAACCATGATCATCTTGACCTTGGCGGTCACAGCATTATTGATTAACTTTTATCGACGTTATAAGAGATTAACTGACCGTAAAGATCAACAATAGTTTTTGCAAATGAAACGGGTCGCGCGAACCGCACTTTTAGCTCTCACTTGGCTGGTATTAATATTTACATTAGTACAACTTGGATTTTGGCAACTTCATAGAGCGCAGGCTTTAAATGTGGCAACCGCTCCAACACCAGATAAACCGTTAGTCGCTTTAACGGAGGTTGCAACTGCGGGAATGAACCTGCCAATAAAAGCGGTAAATAGAATTGTTAGTGCAACTGGCGTGTATGAAAAAGGTTATGTCGCGCGCGATCAAAAAATTACCGGTGAAACAAAAGGCGATCTTGATGTACGAGTTCTTCGATTAGCAAATAATTATGCTGTCTTAGTTGTACGTGGTATTTCAAAGGAAGAGTTACCTAATCTTTCTGGAGAAGTTGAAATAACCGGCAGACTTTATCCAAGACAAAATGTAGATCGAGCATTTACAAAACCTGGTGAATTATCGCGAATCGATCCTGCATTAATTGTGAGTAAAGAATTTCCATTTCTATATGATGGTTACATAATCCTTAAATCTGAAAAATTCTTGGAAACAAATTCGGCCAACCCGGAATTTATAGATGCGCCACAAATTTCACAACGAGTCGCCGGTTTTTATTGGCAACATATTTCATACGTAGTTGTGTGGTGGTTTATGGCTTTGCTACTGCTAGTTTTGCCACTGTTTCCACAAATGAGGCAGAGAAGTTATATTTCGATAGCCGCAGATCAAAAGGCCAGCAAGAAGGAGAAAAAAAGATGAATGGTGCAATAAAGCGATTTAGATTTATGGCACTTTGGGCAGGCGGCTTCTCTATTTTGCTTTGGTTTGTATATATGCCCGCTAAATACTTAGTAACAGATCCAACTTTCTATGAGAAATTTATTTGGATTCCTATTGTTCATGGTTTTACCTATCCCATTTATCTGCTTGCTACTTTGCAAATGTGCTACTTAAAACGTAAATCTTTAATTAATACCGCCCTTTACATGTTGGCCGGCACACTGCCAATTGCATCAATTTGGGCAGAGCGTAAGGTTAGGAACGAAGAAAATTAATCTACATTTAAAGCCAGCAATAAAATCTTTGCTGTATCCGCTTTATGAGCGACGCTTAATTGCACAGTTGGATTACTCCCAAACACCGCACCATGTTGGAGTTATTTTGGATGGCAATCGCAGATGGGCTAAGGCCAATCCAGATGAGGCGGGAGATACTTCAACTAAACGAGGACATCAAGCTGGTGCTAAGAAAATTGTTGATCTATTGGATTGGTGTGAAGAGGCCCAAGTTGCAGTTGTAACTCTTTGGTTGTTATCAAATGAGAATCTAGCCAGACCTGCCAATGAATTAAATCCGCTGCTGGAAATTATTGGTGATGCACTAGAAGAGCTAGGTGAAATTGGCCGTTGGGAGTTGCGTCCCGTAGGTTCGATGGAGCTTCTTCCAAATTGGTTACAAGAAAAATTAAATGCAGTTGCCACCAAAAGTAAGGGCGTTCCAGGTGTACTAGTTAATGTTGCGATCGGATATGGCGGCCGCCAGGAGATCGCCGATGCAGTTAAATCATTAATCGCCGATGCGGTCAAACATGGCAAGCAGGTAGATGAATTAGCAGGGCTGATCTCTGAATCGGAGATTAGTAAATTTCTATACACCGCAGGATTGCCTGATCCAGATTTAGTTATAAGAACCTCAGGTGAACAACGCCTGGGCGGCTTTCTTCTTTGGCAAAGCGCTAAATCTGAATTTTATTTCTGTGAAGCGTATTGGCCAGATTTTCGTAAAGTAGATTTCTTAAGAGCCCTGCGTTCATACTCTCAACGCCACCGCCGACTTGGGCTATAAAAAGGTTATCTAAACTTCATATTTAGGGTTTGCGTGTCGTCGCCATTATTTACGCTCAATAATTTACCGTTTACCTACTTCCAAACCACCGACCACAATTAAACAAAAGTTGGGATCAAAGATATTGGCTAGTGAATCCTTCGCTTTAAAGTCAGTACAAAAAGCTGGTGGCATTAAGGCTGTACCGGGGCGAATTACATATGTTTTAGATACCAGTGTTTTACTTGCAGATCCAATTGCCTTATCCAGATTTGCAGAGCATGAAGTAATTATCCCAATTACAGTTATTGGGGAGTTGGAAAGTAAACGTGATCATCCAGAGCTGGGGTACTTTGCTCGAGCCGCACTGCGCACGCTTGATGATTTAAGAGTAAAAAATGGCCGGTTAGACCACGCCCTGCCAATTAATGATGATGGCGGCACCTTAGCGGTTGAGTTAAATCATTCAGATCTTTCAGTACTACCAACTGGTTTTCTACGAGATGGCTCAAATGATTCTAGGATTTTGGCTATTGCAAAAAATTTAATGAGTGATGGTCGTCGAGTTGTTTTAGTGACTAAAGATTTACCGCTTCGTGTGAAAGCATCATCAGTTGGAGTAGAAGCTGAGGAGTATCGCGCTGAGTTAGCAGCCACTAGTGGCTGGACTGGAATGGTTGAAGAAAGTGTTGGCGGCAAATTAATTGATTCCCTTTATGAATCAGATCGGGTTGCTCATGAATTAGCGACCACACACCCATGTCACACCGGCGTGGTTTTGCACTCTGAAAAGGGAAGCGCGTTAGCGCGAGTAACACCTGATAAGAAATTGCAATTAGTACGTGGCGATAGAAGCGCCTTTGGATTACATGGTCGCAGCGCTGAACAACGAGTTGCATTAGATATTTTGTTAGATCCAGATATTGGAATCGTTTCATTGGGCGGGCGGGCCGGAACTGGTAAGAGTGCATTGGCACTTGCGGCGGGATTAGAAGCGGTCTTAGAAAAGCGTGCCCACAAGAAGGTTGTAATTTTCCGTCCACTTTATGCAGTAGGTGGTCAGGAGCTTGGATACTTGCCAGGAACTGAGGGTGAAAAAATGTCACCTTGGGCGCAAGCTGTTTTTGACACCTTGGGCGCATTGGTTAGCCAACAGGTTATCGATGAGGTTGTTGAAAGAGGGCTAATTGAAGTATTGCCATTGACTCATATTCGTGGCCGCTCCTTGCATGACTCATATGTAATAGTCGATGAAGCACAATCGCTAGAACGCGGGGTTCTATTAACGGTGCTCTCTCGAATCGGCCAGGGCTCAAGAGTTGTCCTAACTCATGATGTTGCCCAGCGAGATAACCTGCGGGTCGGTCGCCATGATGGCGTGGTCGCAGTTGTTGAGTCTCTAAAGGGACATCCTTTGTTTGCCCACATCACCTTGACCCGCAGCGAGCGCTCTCAAATCGCCGCCCTGGTCACTGAGATGTTGGAAGAGCCAATCAATTTCAGTAGTTAAAGCCTTTAAATCGGCCGAAGCGACAAATCGGACAAATTAGACATCACTCTTTGTGACCTGCACTTTTGTGGAGGAGTGAAACTGTGAATTTAATAAAAATTCCGCCACGAGGCTATTTAAAGTTGATGCGTTAACCCACCACTGCCACTCTGAACCAGTCAGATTGATGAATTGCAGATGAAAAGGAGGGGTGTATGAAGCGGTTCGACCAGCTTCTTCATCTAAACCGAGCCCGCCGGCTCTCCCTTTTTGCTGCCCTCATGGCATTTTTCCTGGCAACAGTTGATTCAGCTTATGCATCTGGAACGATGCAGGCATATGTGACGATCCCAAATACCACTCCAAGCCCAAGCCCAACTCCAACTGCAGCACCGGATGAGTTACTAGACCCAAACCCAAACTCGCCATCGCTAATTGAATTGGATGCAATTAAAACCGTTGATGCCAATGAGATGGCCTTGGTCTCTCTGGCCGCCCGACGAGTTGAAGCCGCCAAGATCCCAGATGGTGCCAGATTGGTCGCCAAGGAGATGGTGCTAAATCAATATGGTTGGTCAACCTCTCAATTTTCATGCTTAAATCAACTTTGGACTAGAGAAAGTAACTGGCGATATCAGGCTCGTAATAAAACCTCTGGAGCTCACGGCATTGCACAGGCACTTCCAGCAACCAAGATGGAGGTTGTGGGAACTGATTGGCGAACAAACCCGATAACTCAAATTACTTGGGGTCTTAAATATATTTCAGAGCGGTATGAAACACCTTGCTTAGCACTTCGTAAATTCAAGCGCTCGCATTGGTACTAAATTAATCTTTAATTCTTACAAAATTATTGCGGCTTTTTGCCAATCATTAATGGCTTGCTAGTTTCAGCGTAAAAATCATTTCCTTTATCATCAATAATTATAAATGCCGGAAAGTTTTCCACCTCAATTTTCCATACCGCTTCCATGCCTAACTCTTCATAATCTAAAACTTCAACTTTCTTAATGCAATCTTGTGCTAATCGGGCCGCCGGTCCGCCGATTGATCCCAAATAAAATCCACCATACTTTTTGCAAGCAGCAGAAACTGCGGCTGATCGATTTCCTTTGGCCAACATAATCATGGAGGCACCAAGTGATTGGAATTGTTCAACATATGAATCCATGCGACCTGCAGTTGTTGGGCCAAATGATCCAGATGCATAACCAGTTGGCGTCTTTGCTGGACCAGCGTAATAAACCGCGTAATCCTTAAAGTATTGCGGCATTGGTTTTCCAGAATCTACTAACTCTTTAATTTTGGCATGTGCTAAATCTCGAGCTACAACCAATGTGCCAGTTAATGAAACTCTAGTTTTTGCTGGATGTTTTGAAAGCTCTGCCAAGATTTCTTTCATTGGCTTTGATAAATCAATCTTTACCTCATGATCAGATAAATCCTGATCTAGTTCAGCTGGCAAAAAGTGAGCAGGCTCCGTCTCTAATTTCTCAATGAATACGCCCTCTTTAGTGATCTTTGCCTTTGCTTGACGATCTGCAGAGCAAGAAACTGCGATCGCGATTGGAAGAGATGCACCATGACGAGGCAGACGTACTACGCGAACATCATGACAGAAATACTTTCCACCAAATTGCGCACCAATTCCGATTGTTCTAGTTAACTTTAAAACCTCTTCTTCTAGCTCTAAATCGCGAAAGCCATGACCAGTTTTAGCATCACCGGTAGTTGGAAGTGAATCCAAATACTTTGTGCTGGCTAGCTTTGCTGTTTTAACGGTGTGCTCAGCACTGGTTCCACCAATGACTATTACCAAGTGATACGGCGGACAAGCAGAGGTTCCAAGAGAGCGTAATTTTTCATCTAACCAATTCATAAATGATTTTGGATTTAATACCGCTTTGGTCTCTTGATATAAAAATGATTTATTGGCGCTACCGCCACCTTTTGCAATAAACAAAAAGTTGTATTCGTTAGCATGTTCTGAGTCTGAGTAAATCTCAACTTGTGCTGGCAGATTATTTCCAGTGTTCTTTTCTTCCCAAGTAGTAACTGGGGCCATCTGGGAGTAGCGCAAATTTAATTTTGTATAAGCGTTGTAAACACCCTTTGAAACTGAGATTTCATCTTTTTCAGATGTTAAAACTCGTTGTCCTTTTTTACCCATCACAATTGCAGTACCGGTGTCTTGGCACATTGGCAGCACACCACCAGCGGATATATTTGCATTTTTTAGAAGATCAATTGCAACAAATCGATCATTTGGTGAGCTTTCTGGATCCTTTAAAATATTTTGTAATTGCTGTAAGTGTTCAGAGCGCAGGTAATGTGAAATATCGTGAATTGCTACCTCGGTTAAATTAGCAATAGCCTCCGGTGAGACCTTTAGAAACTCCATGCCTTCGGCGGTAAAGGTAGATACGCCATCGCTGGAAATCTTGCGATATTGCGTCGTATCTGGCCCAATTGGCAGCAGATCTTCATAGGTAAATTCCGGGCCGGCCATAAGCCAAATCTACTAGTTTGTTGATCTATTAGGATCTACCAGTGAGCACTAACACAGGTAAAAAGGTTTTATTGGCCGCTCCTCGTGGTTATTGCGCCGGTGTTGATCGCGCAGTTGTCGCAGTTGAAAAAGCATTAGATCTTTATGGCGCACCTGTATATGTGCGCAAGCAGATTGTTCACAACAAACATGTCGTAGCTACCTTAGAAAAACGTGGCGCGATATTTGTAGATGAAACAGATCAAGTACCAGAGGGCCAGACTGTTGTTTTTTCAGCACACGGTGTCTCACCAGCAGTGCACCAGGTAGCTGCGCAACGTTCTTTGAAAACAATTGATGCAACTTGTCCGCTTGTAACAAAGGTGCACAACGAGGTTAAACGTTTTGCGCAAGAGGATTTAGATATCTTGTTAATCGGTCACGAAGGCCATGAAGAGGTAGAAGGAACAGCTGGTGAAGCACCAGATAATGTTATTTTGGTAGATGGCGTAGACAGTATCCCTAACATCAAAGTTCGTGATGAGAATAAGGTCGCCTGGTTATCACAAACCACATTAAGTGTTGATGAAACTTTGCAGACAGTGGCTGCACTTCGTAAGCGCTTTCCAAATTTAATGGATCCACCAAGTGATGACATTTGTTATGCCACTCAAAATCGTCAGGTAGCCATTAAGCAAATTGCACCACAAGCAGATTTAGTTTTGGTAGTTGGTTCTACAAACTCTTCAAACTCTGTTCGCTTAGTTGAAGTCTCACTTGAATACGGCGCCAAAGCTGCATACCTAGTTGATTTTGCTGATGAGGTTAAAGAGGAGTGGTTAACTGGGGTTACAACAATTGGTGTTTCAAGTGGAGCATCAGTACCAGAGATTTTAGTTGATGAGTTATTGAAGTGGTTAGCAGAGCGAGGATTTTCTGATGTGCAAACCGTGACCGCAATGGAGGAGCATTTACTTTTTGCAATGCCACCAGAGCTAAGAAAAGATTTAAAAGCTGCCGGCAAATGAGTCGGTTGGTTTAACTCTCTCTTTTTTAAACCAAATAAACCAGGAGATTGCTGCCCCGGTTAATAGATAAAAGGAAACTGCGGCCAGACCTGCGATTAAATCTAATAACAACTTAGTTGGCTTAAAAGATCCACCACCAAGAGTTGGCATTAATAATATTGAGGTAATTAGTAGTGAAATTGGTGGTGCCACTGCATTTACATATGCAGTTCCTTTGCGCCCTAAGTAAGTTCCGCCAAAAAATGCGATCCACATGGCTAGGCCGGTGATGATTCCGTAGGAGTTGCGAAAAAATAACTCGATTGCGCCAAATAGAAAAATCACTAAAAATTGAAGCACAGCAACACCGGCTTTGGTTAAACCTGGTCCCTTAATTGGTTTATTTACCTGCAGATTACTCATTTATATTCTCGATCTCTTCTACCTCAATAAAATCATCATCGCCTTGAATAGATTTTAATTCACGCACTGAACCAGGTGCTTCTGGGTACTCGATTGCTAACTTATCTTTATCGCCACTAACACCCAAGTTGTGAATTCGACGAGCGGGACTTAAAACAGTTTTTTCTGCAGTTGGAATTAGATCCTCGTAAGCTTTGGATGTTGATGAAATAGCTTTACCAACTGCAACAATTTTGCTGTGCAGCAATGTGATATTTTTTAAGAAGGTACCTGCAACCTTTTGGATCTCATCAGCATTTTCGGCAAGTTTGTTTCGGGAAAAAATATTTCCAATAGTACGAAGCAATGCCATCATGGAGGTAGGTGTTGCAACAGTTACATTTAATTTAAAAGCCTTTTCCAGGAAGTTTGGATCCATTCGTAGCGCCTCGGAAAGAAGTGTTTCAAAAGGTACAAATAAGATTACAAAATCAGGTGAGCCTTGTGATTTGTGGTAGCCGCGCTTTGCAAGTGCCTCAACATGCTTTAACAAATCCTTTGTATGTAATTGTAAAAACTCATCTCTTTCACTTTGTACCTCTGTGCCAAAGGCTTCTAGGAAGCGATCAAAGGGAAACTTTGAGTCTATAAATATTGTTGAGCCACCAGGCATCTTTACCGTGATATCTGGAATTCCAGATGAGTCAGAATCTGTTGTTGATTTTTGTCTTGCATATTCATGGCCTTCGCGAAGACCGGCGCCTTGCAACAATAATTCAAGTTGCGCTTCACCAAATTTGCCACGAGTTTGGCTACTGGAGAGTGCACCAGCAATTTTCTTAGTTTCATCAAAGATGGATTCAGATGCCCGGCGCATCTCATTGATTGTGGTCTCGAGCTTTGCTTCAGCCTCGGTACGAATGCGATTTGCTTCATTTGATTGTTGCGAAAGTTTTTGAACCGTCTCTTTCATTGCTGTTAATTCAGCGGTTAATTTAATTGAGTTTTCAGTTTTGCCACGCTCTGCTTCTAGTTGGGCTTTGTAATCTGCAAGTAGCGCTGAATCTGCACCACCACTATTTTTATTTTTTGAAATTAAATTACCGATAATAAAACCAAGAGCTAAGCCAATTAATAAGGCGATTACTGTAATTAATGAGCCGGACATGCGCCTATCTTGGCAGTATCAACTGACAAAACCGCTGAAATTCTTAAATCAACCCGAAATGATCTAGGCTCTACCCCTCGTGAGCCTTTCAATCGGAATTGTCGGACTGCCAAATGTGGGTAAATCCACCCTTTTTAACGCATTAACTAAAAACAATGTCTTGGCCGCTAATTATCCATTCGCCACAATTGAACCCAATGTTGGAGTTGTTGGCGCTCCAGATGCCCGTTTAGCTAAATTAGCTGAAATCTTCGGTTCCGAGAAAATTCTGCCAGCGGTTGTTTCCTTTGTTGATATCGCCGGAATTGTTAAAGGCGCATCTGAAGGTGCTGGCTTGGGAAATAAGTTTTTATCTAACATCCGTGAAACCGATGCAATCTGCCAAGTAATTCGCGTATTTAAAGATGGCGATGTTGTGCATGTTGATGGCAATGTTGATCCAAAAAAAGATATGGAAACTATTAACACTGAACTTTGTCTTGCCGATTTACAAACTTTAGAAAAGGCAATTCCTCGTCTGGAAAAAGAGGTAAGAACTGTTAAGGAAAAGGTGCCGGTGTTGGCTGCGGCAAAGCAAGCCCAAGAGATTTTAAATCAAGGCCAATTATTGCGTGGCACAAAGGTAGAGTTAGAAGCAATTGCAGAGCTGCAACTATTAACTGCCAAACCATTTTTATATGTATTTAATGTTGATGCCGCAGAATTGGCAGATAACAGTTTGCGCACCGAATTAGCAGCATTGGTAAAACCTGCTGAAGCAATTTTCCTTGATGCAAAAACAGAGGCGGAATTAGCTGATTTAGATGAAGCAGATGCGCTGGAATTGTTGAAATCAATCGGATTAGAAGAGCCAGGTCTTACTACATTAGCAAGAGTTGGATTTAATACATTAGGATTACAGACATATCTCACCGCTGGGCCAAAAGAGGCCAGAGCGTGGACGATTCATAAAGGTGATACCGCCCCAGCAGCAGCTGGTGTAATTCACACAGATTTTCAAAAAGGATTTATCAAAGCAGAAATTGTTGCATTTGATGATTTAGTTTCTGCCGGATCAATGGTGCAAGCCCGCGCCAATGGCAAGGTGCGAATGGAAGGCAAAGATTACGTAATGGCCGACGGAGATGTAGTGGAGGTCAGAGTCAATGTCTAATAAACACGTTTCAAAGAAGCAACCACATTTAGAAGGATTAGAATTAAAAAAGCGCGATAACTTACGTAACGTTGCAATCATTGCGCACGTAGATCATGGCAAGACAACTCTTGTAGATGCCATGTTGTGGCAATCAGGTGCATTTGCTGCTCACAAAAAGCAGGATGAAGGCCCAGATCGCATGATGGATTCAATGGATCTAGAACGCGAAAAGGGAATCACGATTCTTGCGAAAAATACTGCGGTAAAACGTGGTGACACAATTGTTAACATCATTGATACACCAGGCCACGCAGATTTTGGTGGCGAGGTTGAACGCGGACTTGAAATGGTCGATGGCGTTATTTTGTTAGTTGATGCTTCTGAAGGTCCACTTCCACAAACACGTTTCGTACTTCGTAAAGCATTACAAAAAAATCTACCGGTAATTTTGTTAATTAATAAGGTAGATCGTCCTGATGCGCGTATTGCAGAGGTTGTTGACGAGGCTTACGGATTATTCCTTGACTTAGATGCAAATGAAGAACAAATTGAATTCCCAATTGTTTATGCATCAGCTAAAGCCGGACGTGCTTCAAAAAATCGTCCAGCAGATGGTGGCATGCCAGATAAAGAAAATCTTGATGAATTATTTGAAACTATTTTCTCTGCAATTCCAGCACCTACTTATCATGAGGGTGCACCACTGCAAGCACACGTAACAAACCTTGACTCCTCTCCATTCCTTGGCCGACTTGCACTATGTCGCGTTCGTGAAGGTGTTATTAAGAAAGGTCAATCAGTTACCTGGATTAAAACTGATGGCACAACTGAACGCGTAAAGATCTCAGAATTATTAATTACCGAAGCGCTAGAGCGCGTACCAGCACTTGAAGCTCATCCCGGCGACATCATCGCGGTAGCTGGAATTGAAACAATTACATTAGGTGAAACACTTGCTGATCTGGAAAATGCGCACGCACTTCCATTAATCACAGTTGATGAGCCAAGTATTTCTATGACAATTGGTATTAACACATCTCCACTGGCTGGTAAGAGTGGAAATAAATTAACTGCTCGCCAAGTTAAAAACCGTTTGGATGCAGAATTAGTAGGAAATGTTTCACTTCGTGTATTAAATACTGAACGCCCCGATACCTGGGAGGTTCAAGGTCGCGGTGAATTACAACTTGCCGTATTAGTTGAAATTATGAAGCGCGAAGGTTTTGAATTAACAGTTGGAAAGCCACAAGTTGTTACCAAAATGGTTGATGGAAAATTACATGAACCGATGGAGCGTTTATCTATTGATGCACCTGAAGATTATTTAGGTGTAATCACCCAATTAATGGCGCTGCGCAAAGGCCGCATGGAACAAATGGTTAACCACGGAGCCGGATGGATTCGCTTGGATTACCGCGTGCCATCTCGAGGTTTAATTGGATTTAGAACTGAGTTCTTAACAGAAACTCGCGGAACTGGTTTGTTGCACCATGTATTTGATGGATATGAAGCATGGCATGGTGAATTACGTACGCGTTCAACTGGTTCATTGGTTTCAGATCGCATTGGCACTGTAACAAGTTACGCACTTTATGGAACTCAAGATCGCGGATCAATATTTGTTGAACCAGGCGATGAGGTTTATGAAGGAATGGTTATTGGTGAAAATTCACGTGCAGAAGATATGGATGTTAACTGCGTGCGGGAAAAGAAGTTAACAAATATGCGTGCATCAGGAACTGATGAAGCAGAGCGTTTAATTCCAGCTAAGAAATTAAATATGGAAGGCGCCCTTGAATTTTGTCGCGAAGATGAATGCGTTGAAGTAACTCCTGCGGTTGTTCGAATCCGTAAGGTTATTTTGGATGGTTCAACACGTGCCCGCTTAACTTCAAAAAATAAGCGAGCTAACGAGAACGTTTAAATCTATTTGGATACTAAGATCCTTTTTAGTACTTCACCATTGAATTTAACGGTTATTGAATAGCCTCTCAAGTTTCGAGAAGTGTTTAAAACAAACTGAGTACTTAATCCAGTATTTTTTGCATACTTAATAGTTTTAGAACCCTTTTTCGTAGCTAGAATTTCTATATTTTCAGATTCAAGATTTGTATCAACTTTAATTGCGTACCAACCATTTGATTTCTTTGTTATAGTCAAATTAGCTTCTGGTTCGACCTCTACTCCATCATCAATTTCTTCATTAGCTTGATTTGACGTTGTTGAATATTTATCTAATTGATTATTCAAATTTATTAATTTCGAATAGAGGTCTTTACTAGCGACGATCAATGCTTCGTAAGTTGTACAAGTTGGATTAGTCTTAAGGTAATACGGTAATTTTTCTAACCACGTAATCAAATTTGAATCTATATTTCTTAATTCTTCTTTTATCAATGCCAATTCCAAATTTTTCTGATCTGATTCAAGATATTGTAATTTTGATATTCTGTTGGCAATTTCGGCTATTTGAATACTATTGCTCTTTAAAGATGTGGCAGTTGAATTACCTTGGTTTTCACAACTTCGTTTAAGGTCGTTTTGTATTACATCTTTATTGCTAAGTATTTTTATATCTGGCCCATAGACTGGTCCAACAATTCCTTTCCAGAAAACCCAAGTCTTGTATATTCCGGGTTCGGCGCTTGCGGGGATATCTATATTTGATTTATAGAGCCCATTAATTGGACTGTCTCCCTTAACAAAACCTAAAGTCCAGCCGACAGAGGAATAGTCAGGACCAAATGCACCGTTATCATTTCCGAATTCACCTAAGCCTGCTCCAAGTCCACCTGTACCTTGGAGATAAGGCATGTTTACCCAATAATAAATAGTTGCGACCGAGCCAGCAACTACTTCGTTACTGTACAAAGATACTTGACTGATTGCGTAGTCATTAATATTTGTTTTTGGATTGACTGTTACATTAAAAAATCCATCAGATCGATCAAATTTGCTATTGCCGTAATAACGGAACTGGCCCTGGCAAACTCCTGTTATTTTCAATTTAAAATCAAGAACAAAAAAACTATATCCGGGCTTTGAAGTGACGACTCGTTCAGTAACGCCAATATTTTCACCATTTAAATATCCACAAGCCCCTTTATAAGCGATCACATCTTCTAAGCTTGAGCGACCTGCAGGAAGTTGATCTAGATTAACAGGAACAGCCCAAGCAGTAATTGAAAAGGTGGCAAAGCCATCTGAACCTATAGAAACTGAAACGGGAGCTTCAACTTCAATTTTAGTTGGAATCATTTTTGGAGGGTATTTAACCAACCATTCCTGCCAATTTGGGTAAAAAACTGAATTAAGTGAACCTAATTTTTTAATTAAAGAAACGAAATTGTTTGATTCAGCACCCCATTCACTATAAATATTTGTTGAGGCACAAGTATTTTTAGTATTGCCTTGAAATTCGTACAATCGGGAATTTATCTGACTAATCTCAGTATTTATCAAATTACTTTGGAAATCAAATGAGGTATTAAGTGTTAAATTATTTGCCGAAACGAATTGCGATAATAATTCATAGTTTGCCCAAGTTTTTTCCCAATTACTGATCTGATTCCAAACCAAGTCATTTTTTTGATGTGCAGCAGCAATTGCGTCTTTGCAAATAGTTAAGTTTGGATCCACCGTTGGAACAGATCTCACGACAATTGTTAAATCCGTTGAAGTTGTGGCCCCATTTATATCTGTAGCTACTGCGGTTATCCCGTAAGTACCTAAAACTGAGATATTACCGGCGCATCCATTCTTGACATCACAAAGTTGAACTTTTATATAAGAACTAACTGGAGAGTTAAAATCAAACTTCGGAATGATTTTAACTGTTGAGGGACTCAATACATTTAATGATGCATTTTCTGCAGATGAATTGATTAATTGTAAATTGGTTTGTGATCCTGCTGGAGCTGACTTTAAAACAAAATTAAGTTGATAAACATCTGATTGGGATGCGGCTATATAGCTCAATTGCGCAACAGCTGATGCGTATGAAGGATTATCCCAAGTAGTAGAAATTGTAGTTAAAGATACATTCTGAGCACCTTGTGACGCATTAACTTGTAAATTTGAAAACAATGCCAAAATGGCAATAAAAGATGAATATTTCTGTAAAGAAGGTTTCAGATTTCTATATAACAATTTCACGGTTAGATCGTATTCTATAAAACGCCCAAAAAATAGAGTGAAGGCGGATTTTGTCAGCGTCCACCAGTTAAATTAGGGCGTGGCCACACTTCCAACAATTAAACCAAAATCAGTAAAACTGAATTTGGTGCGTTCGGTTGCAAATTCTGCTGCGAAAATTGAATTTAC
>CAEZUT010000011.1_pt1 | contig 15340 bp, 14 predicted proteins | sample 7264551 | NCBI WGS metagenome assembly CAEZUT01 (sample SAMEA6813837, study PRJEB35770) | uncultured Actinomycetes bacterium | biome: Freshwater; feature: Freshwater reservoir; material: water | place: Czech Republic | collected 2016-04-20 | depth 0.5m m
ATGTTTGCCACACCATTATTTGTTGGTTTCGCGAATGTGATCATGCCGCTGCAAATTGGCGCAGCAGATGTGGCTTTCCCAAGATTAAACATGTTGTCGTATTGGTTGTATCTATTTGGCGGAACCATGGCCTTTATTGGTTTCTTAACTCCCGGTGGTGCTGCCTCATTTGGTTGGACCGCTTACGCACCATTATCAAATGCGCAATATTCACCAGGTATTGGTGGCGATTTATGGTTAGTCGGATTGGCAATCGGTGGTGTTGGAACAATTCTCGGTGGCGTTAATTTCATTACAACTATTTTCACGATGCGCGCCCCTGGCATGACAATGTTTCGCATGTCAATATTCTCTTGGAACGTATTGTTAACATCGATTTTAGTATTACTAGCATTCCCACCACTTGCAGCAGCATTTTTAGGACTAGAAGCAGATCGAGCATTTGGTTCGCATATTTTTGATCCAGCTAATGGTGGAGCAATGCTGTGGCAACATTTGTTCTGGTTCTTTGGCCATCCAGAGGTTTACATTTTGGCTCTACCATTTTTTGGTATCGCTACTGAAATTTTGCCAGTATTTAGTCGCAAGCCAATCTTTGGTTATAAAGGTTTAATCGCTGCCACAATTGCTATTTCTGCCTTATCAGTATCTGTATGGGCGCACCATATGTTTGCCAGCGGACAAGTTCTCCTGCCGTTCTTCTCATTTATGACCTTCTTAATTGGTGTTCCGACTGGAGTGAAGTTTGTAAACTGGATTGGCACCATGTGGCGTGGTTCGATTTCATTTGATACGCCAATGCTTTTTGTGCTTGGCTTCTTAGTAACATTTTTATTTGGTGGTTTAACTGGAATTATTTTGGCAAGTCCGCCACTTGATTTCGCAGTTTCTGCGTCTTACTTTGTTGTAGCGCATTTTCATTATGTTTTATTTGGCACGGTCGTTTTTGCAATGTTCGCCGGATTTTATTTCTGGTGGCCAAAGATGACAGGTCGCATGCTAAATGAGCGTCTGGGCAAAATCCATTTCTGGACATTGTTTATCGGTTTCCACACAACATTCTTAATTCAACACTGGCTAGGAATTAAAGGATTTCCACGTCGATACTCAGATTATTTAGCTTCTGATGGCTTTACTGGAATGAACATGATTTCAACTGTGGGCTCAGGTTTACTAGCCCTATCAATGATTCCATTTGCAATTAATATTTGGATAACTAGAAATGCGCCAAAGGTGACGGTTGATGATCCATGGGGATATGGCAACTCTTTAGAGTGGGCAACATCTTGTCCGCCACCTCGTCACAACTTCACTTCAATGCCAAGAATTCGCAGTGAACGTCCTGCCTTTGATTTGCATTACCCACATATGGCTGATGAAAAAGGTAAGCACTAATGAAAGCTGGTTGGAAATTATTTATCGGCTTAGCTGTTTTCTACGCAATCATGGCCGTGATTTATTGGCAGGTTGGTGGGGAAGCAGTTGGCATTACTGCAATCGGACTTAGTGCAGGTCTTGCCTTAATTATCGGTTTCTATCTTTGGTTCACCGATCGTAGATCTGGTGGAGTATTACCTGAAGATAATTTGCAGGGTGAGATTGCAGATCGCGCTGGTGAAATGGGCTTTTTCTCACCACATTCATGGTGGCCACTTCCAGTTGCATTATCTATGTGTGCAGTAGGAACCGGCTTAATTATCGGATGGTGGCTAACTCTTATTGCAGTTGGCGCTCTATTAGTTTCAGTTGTGGGTTTTGTTTTGGAGTATGAGCGTCCCGGCACTTCCGCTCACTAAGCATGACATTAAGAGCAGAAATAATCGACACTGGCGTCGAATATTTTTATCAAGCAAAATTAGTAATTAACAAACCTGCTGATCAAATCTTTAATTTCATTGCAAACCCAGCTAATCATCAATTAATGGATGGATCTGGGATGGTAAAGGCAAAAATTTCTGGACCTTCAAAGTTATTTCTTGGCGCAAAATTTGGCATGAAAATGAAACAAGGAATTCCGTATGCCATTAAGAATCAAGTAATTGAATTCCAGGAGGCAAAATCTATTGCTTGGCAGCATTTACTTCATAATGTTTGGCGTTATGAATTACGAGAAATTGATGAACAAAGTACTGAAGTCATAGAATCTTGGGATGCTAGGAATGCTAGAAGTATGTGGTGGATTAAGAAAGGCAAACCACAAAATTGGGTACCAAAGGCGATGGGTAAAAGTTTGGTGAATCTGAAAGTTTTGTTAGAAAAGTGAGCAACCCCTTAAAAACTGATCCGAATATCGATCAACTGGCAGAATCTGCTATCAAAAATGCTAAAGCACTAATTACTGAATCAGCACCAAATTTAAAGTTAAATGATCGAGCTAGTCGAAAGAGATTCACTAGATTATTTAAAGATCCAGATGCGGTTTCGGTAACTGTGACTTTAACTGATGAAGTAATGAGAATTAAATCCAGTAAACACGCGGCAAAACTTCTTGCCGGAGCAGCAAAACAAGCATCTTTTGCCGGCTTTGGTTTTGTTAATGCAGTTGGGTTGAAAATGATAGGAATCTTAGGCTCAGTTGCCCCCAAACCAGTTTTATTTGCAGTTGATACTCAAGTTAAACGTTTATCTAAAGGAATTATTCTGCCTTCAGAAAAAAAGAAGTTGGGTCGACAGATTAAACGTCGCTCAAAAAATGCGATCCGGTTAAATATAAATGTTTTAGGCGAAGCGGTGCTTGGGCAACGAGAAGCTGATGAACGTTTCGAACGAGTTCTAGAAATGATGCATCGACCAGAAGTTGATTATGTTTCAGTGAAATTATCCTCAGTTGCTGCGCAGATTATTGCACTAGATCGTAAAGGCACCGCCAAACGAGTAAGTGCGAAATTACAACAGATATATCGAGTTTCACAGAGCACGGGCACATTTGTTAATTTAGATATGGAAGAGTTTAGGGATCTTCGCTTAACAGTTGATGCATTTAAAGAAGTTTTAACTATGCCAGAATTTTCAAATCTTTATGCTGGAATAGTTTTGCAAGCATATCTACCGGAATCCCATGAAGTTTTCGCAGAATTAGTTGATTGGGCAAAACAACGACATGAAAATAGCAACGGCATTATAAAAATAAGATTGGTCAAAGGTGCCAACCTGGCAATGGAAAAAGCTGAGGCCGAACTCCATGGCTGGGTGCCCGCACCTTATAAATCAAAATCAGATGTAGATGCCAGTTACTCTCGTTTAATTGATGTAGCACTTAATCCAGATCATGCAAATGCTGTCCGCATAGGTGTTGCTAGCCATAATCTGTTTCACATTGCCTTTGCTCTTGAAGTAGCAAAGAAACGTAAAGTTCTTGATCAATTAGATATTGAAATGTTAGAAGGCATGGCCAATCCTGAAGCGTTAGCGGTGGCGAAAAGATCCTTAAGGATTTTGTTATATGCACCAGTAACTCGCAAGGATGATTTTGCTTCGGCGGTTGCTTACCTCGTGCGCCGACTAGATGAAAATACCGCGCCTGAGAATTACCTTCGTTCATCTTTTGAAATTGGAAGCAATCCGGTTAAGTTTGCAGAGCAGGCCGCAAGATTCAAGCAATCTGTAATTGATCGACATGTAATATCAACACACAGCTTGCGCCATGCCAAAGTTAAATTTGATATTGATCAAAAATTTGTCAATGCTCCTAATGCTGATTCAACCAAGGATCAAACGCATCGTGAATTGAGTAAGGAAATAACTCAGATCAAAAATTCGCAATCTCTTTCTATTCCATTAGTGATTAATGGCAAAACTATTACCGATCGGGATGAAGAGGTTGGTTTAGATCCAAGCAATAATGGGCAAGTTTGGTACCGGTATAACGTAGCCAATAAAAATGATATTTCATCAGCTGTATCTGGCGCTAAAAAAGCGGGCGCAGAATGGGAAGCGTTAGGCGCAGTTGGTAGATCTGAAATTTTAAATCGTTTTGCGCAAATTATGTTTGATGAGCAGGCTCAAAGTATCGCCATCATGAGTAAGGATGCTGGTAAAACGGTAGCAGAGGCAGATCCAGAGGTTTCAGAGGCAATTGATTTTGCAACATTTTATGCACGATCTGCAATTGATTTAAATTTAGAAAAGGATTCATCACCAACTGGTGTAACTGTGGTTGTTCCGCCATGGAATTTTCCATATGCAATTCCTTGTGGCGGAGTTTGTGCAGCATTAGCTGCTGGCAACTCAGTAATTTTTAAATCTGCTCCAGAAACTGTTGCCACTTCTTGGCAACTAATAAATCAATTATGGAGAGCTGGCGTGCCCAAGGAAGTTTTACAATTTGTTTCAACCAGAGATGATGAAGTTGGGCAATCCCTAATTACTCATGAAGAGGTTAAAGCGGTAATCCTGACTGGTGCATATGCCACTGCGCAATTATTTTCTAGCTGGAAGGATGAATTAAATCTTTTGGCAGAAACTAGTGGTAAAAACGCAATGGTATTAACTGCTTGTTGCGATATTGATGTTGCAGTTAAGGATCTAGTTCAATCAGCTTTTGGTCATGCTGGTCAAAAATGTTCGGCAGCATCACTGGGAATTGTCGAAGAGAGTATTTTTAATAATCCGGCATTTAAGAAGCAATTAATTGATGCAGTTGAATCTCTTTTTGTTGGTGCTGGTTATGAGTACTCAACAACAGTTGGCCCAATTATTAGAGCACCTGAATCGGCATTGCAGCGCGCATTAACAACTTTGGATGATGGCGAAGAGTGGTGGATCGCGCCAAAGCAATTAGATGATGCGGGCTTTATGTGGTCTCCGGGAATTAAAGTTGGCGTTAAGCCAGGTTCTTGGTCACATCTAAATGAATGGTTTGGTCCGGTATTAGCAATTATGTGCGCACCTGATTTAGAAACTGCAGTTAAGTGGCAGAACCAAACACCGTATGGATTAACTGCAGGCATTCAATCACTAGATGTTAATGAATGTGAGTATTGGATCGAAGAGGTTGAGGCTGGAAATTTATATGTTAATCGCGGAGTTACTGGCGCTATTGTAAATCGTCAGCCGTTTGGTGGATGGAAGTTAAGTAGCGTAGGTGCAACCGCCAAAGCTGGTGGCTTAAATTATGTTGCGACCTTACGTAATTGGAATCGCTTGCAACATTTCCTGCCAATGAAAGAACAAGCAAATCGCTGGTTTAAGGCAACTGGTGCAATCGCCATTGATCGAAGTGGCTTGGCTGTTGAATCTAATCTACAAAGATATCGCCAGTACAAAAAAGGATTTCTAGTCAGAATTGATAGTGGCACTACCAAAGATGAATTAGATTTCCTGCATTGGATCAAAAAAGATCTTGGCGTGAAATTACGTTTAAGTGCCGAGTCACTGATTCCTGGTTTAAATAATCTTGTAGTTGAAAGTTGGGAAGAGTTTGTTCATCATGCTACTGAGTTTGATCGAGTTCGTTGGTTATCAGCAGAGCTAACGCCAACAAATGCACTAATCGAAGTTGGTGTTGGTTGCGATCGCAGGGCGATTACTCAGCGTGGCGATATAGAACTTAGCCGCTGGTTCCTCGAGCAGAGTGTTTCAATTACACAGCATCGGTATGGAAATACAAATGCTGGTCCTAAACCAAGTTGTAGCGGGTTAGTTAAATAAAGCGGTAAAACTTTAGTTAGTGATGTCCGCCTTCGAGTTGCTTAACCTCATCTGGCGTAGGTTTTGCAACAACCTCTGCATTTGCAGCGCTAAATCTTGCTTGTAATTTGGCTCGAATGCCCTTTGGATTAAGTACGCCACCCTTGTCGGTTTGAACAAGTTCAATAGCTGCGGGTTGTTCGTGTTGGGTCAATGTCCATTTCTTTTCCGCTGAAAGTGGCTCATGAACTTCTACAAATTCACCATGTGGCAACATAACTAATCGGCCTGTTTCTCGGCCATGTAGTACCAATTCTCTATCTGCGCGTTGTAGCGACAAACAAATGCGCTTGGTAATTACAAAAGCAAGTGGTGGCAAAATAATTAAGCCAAATCGGGTAAACCACATAATTTGGTTAATTGTTAAATCAAAATGTGTTGCAATAATGTCATTTCCACCATTGATTAAGGAAACAATCATGAAGGTAAGTGACATTGCACCAAGAGCGGTGCGGTTTGGCACATTGCGCGGACGATCAAGCAAATGGTGCTCTCGTTTGTCGCCAGTAATCCAACTTTCAATAAATGGATAGAGCGCCATTCCAGTAAATAAAATTCCGGGGATGATTAATCCAGGAATTAATATGTTCCATGAAATGGTATGACCAAAAGCATGTGTCTCTAATGGGGGAGCCATTCGAACTAATCCATCAAGCCAACCCATGTACCAGTCTGGCTGCGATCCAGCCGAAATTTGGCCGGGTGTGTATGGACCGTATAACCAAATTGGATTTATCGATGCAACCGCTCCAAGAAATGCAGTAACACCAAATACGATAAAGAAAAATCCGCCAGCTTTTGCCATATACACCGGCATTAATGGGTAACCAACAACATTCTTTTCAGTACGGCCAGGACCTGGATATTGAGTGTGTTTCTGGTACCAAACCAACATTAAGTGCACAGTAATTAAGGCAAGAAAGATTCCCGGAAGTAACAAGATATGTACTGTGTAAATTCTCGGAATAAATACCTCACCAGGAAATGCGCCACCAAATGCAAAAAATGAGAGGTATGAACCCACTACCGGTAAGGCTTGAATAATCGCTTCGGCAATGCGAATTCCAGTTCCGGATAAAAGATCATCCGGTAATGAATAGCCAAGGAAGCCTTCAACAATTCCAAGTGTTAAAAGACCAATTCCTAGTAGCCAGTTGAACTCACGTGGTTTGCGAAATGCACCAGTGAAGAAAACACGAAGTAAATGCACAACGATTGCGGCCATAAAAATTAAGGCAGCCCAGTGATGAATTTGTCGCATTAGTAAGCCACCACGAACATCAAATGAGATATGCAATGTTGATGCGTACGCCGCTGACATTTCTACATCTTTTAGCGGTAGGTATGAACCTTCGTAGGTAACCTCTTTCATGGAAGGGTCAAACCAAAAAGTTAAAAAGGTTCCGGAAAGCAACAAAATAATAAATGAGTAGAGTGCAATTTCACCCAACATAAATGACCAGTGATCAGGGAATACTTTGTTTAAATTCTTCTTCATCCATGCGGCAGCGCCCGTGCGCTCATCTACATAATTAGCAACATTGCCGGCAACTCGCTCGCGTGCGGTCATGACGATCTCTCCCAGTAGCTAGGTCCAACAGATTCGTTGAATGGTTGTTGAGCAATTAAATAACCTTGCGCATCTACAGTGATTGCCAATTGCGGAAGCGGTCTAGCTGCTGGTCCAAAAATAACCTTTGCGGCTCTGGTTACATCAAATGTTGATTGATGGCATGGGCACAAAAGATGTTTAGTTTGTTGTTCATAAAGCGCTACAGCACATCCCATATGTGAACAAATTTTAGAGAATGCAATTATTCCCTCATGTGTCCAAGATTTACGTTCTGCATCTAATTGAAACTCTTCTGGCCGCAAACGAATTAATAAGACGGCATCTTTACCAATATCTTCTAATGTTCTTTTCTGACCCATCCGCAGCTCTGGCAAAACCTGCGCAACTGCGCCAACTTCTAGATCAGAGGCCTTAATTGGCCGATCACCTGGATCGGTAACTAAGCGAGTGCCGGTGCGCCACGAAGTTTCTTCCAATTGTTTCTTTGGTAGCGGTCCTAAATCACGTAACAATAAAATCGGCGACAAACCAACTAAGCCAACTGAAATTCCTAATGTGCGCTTAATTAAAGAACGTCTTCCCAGACCCGCTTCTGCTGAACGCTCTTTAACTGTTTTAACAAATTCAGCTCGATCCTCATCACTTGATCTAAATTCGTGACGTTCTGCAATTACTTCAGTATCTGACATTAAAGTTTTTGCCCAATGCACAGCGCCAAATCCAATACCAAGTAAAGCAATTGTTAAGCCCATACCCAAGCCAAGTTGATGCGCATTTGTATTTCCAAGTAGTGGAAGGAATACAAATAGATCTGTCTTTATAAATATGTATGAGTAAATAAAGAGAATTGTGCCTACTGCAGATAATGCGAAGAGAATTGCAACTTGCTGTTCCGCCCGCTTTTCCGCTTTCGGATCATGATCTGCTTTGCGATGTACATGCTTAGGCAATCCTGGATCAGATAGCGGAGTTAAATCATTAGCCATTTAAGTTCCTATCGTGCCTTCGAAGCAAGCCATACGGCAATGCCAATTAGTAATCCCAGGCCAAAGGTCCAAACAAGTAATCCTTCTGTTACCGGTCCGACACGTCCAAGGGATGCGCCACCGAGATTTGGTTCTGCTTCAGCAGCTTTAATCCATTTAATAATTGATAGTTTTTCCTCAACGGTAATTGTTTTGTCGGAAAAGACTGGCATTGATTGTGGTCCAGTAATCATTGCTTCATAAATATGTTTTGGCTCAACACCCATAATTGTTGGCGCATATTTACCTTGCGTTAGAGCGCCGCCTTGACCAGCGAAGTTGTGGCACATTGCGCAGTTATTTCTAAATAATTCGCCACCTTCAGCGGTATTGCCATCTCGTTCCCATTCAATCTCTTCATTTGTAAGTGAAGCAGGTCCAGGTGCAAGGGAGGCAACATAAGCCGCTAATGCTGCAGTTTGCTCTTCGGTATAAAGCGGTTTCTTGCGCATTGCTTGTTGGCTCATATCAGCCATTGGCATGCGACCAGTACCAACTTGAAAATCTACAGAAGCTGCTCCAACTCCAATTAATGATGGCGCGATACTTCCACCTTCAGCATTTAATCCATGACATGAGGAACACCCTTTAAGGAATAACTCTTTTCCTTCTGCAATCAAAGTTGATTTAGCACTTGCTGCTAATTGTGATTTAGCAGGAGCGGCAGTTGCAGCGGAGAAGGTAAAACCCAAAGATGAAAGTGCTACTAAAATCAAAACTGGAAGTGCAAATTTGTGTTTACGCAAAGTTGATAATTTTTTCATATTAACCTTATTTAATCAGATAAATCGCAGAGAACAATGCGATCCATACGATATCTACAAAGTGCCAGTAGTAAGAAACTACGATGGCAGTTGTGGCTTGAGAGTGACCAAATTTCTGTGCTTTAAAAACTCTGATCATCACAACTAAGAATGCGATTAAACCACCTGTAACGTGCATTCCATGGAAACCTGTAGTCAGATAGAAAACCGAACCGTATGCATCTGAAGAAAAGGTAAGACCTTCTGCAACCAGAGATGCGTATTCATAAACTTGTCCGCCAATGAAAAAAGCACCCATTAAGAACGTAAGGGCAAACCACTCGCGCATTCCCCATTTAGATATTTGAAAGATTGTGCCAGAGCGACGAGCTTGAAATCTCTCGGCAGCAAATACTCCGTATTGGCAGGTTACTGAAGATAAAACTAAAACTGTTGTGTTGGTTGCGGCAAATGGAATATTTAACATGCCGGTAGATTCGAGCCAAACCTTTGGGCCTTGCACAGCGCGGGTCGTAAAGTACATTGCGAAAAGTGCAGCGAAGAACATAAGTTCTGAAGCCAGCCAAACAATTGTTCCTACTGCGACCAAGTTAGGTCGATTGGCTTTACTTACAGTTCCTGCGTAGGTCGTCATGGGGGAGATTATTCCTGAAATAGAGAGGAATACCTTCATCGGACCTCTGCGGTGAGCCACCACCTTTGGGTGAAACTCATCACCCAGATAGCCATCTTCGACTATGTAGGATTGCTGGCATGGACCAAGCCAAGCACCTAGTAGTAGCCCTCTACTCAGATGATGCAACAGTTCGTTCGGCAGTAAAGACGGCTCTTGGAAAAAAGATTGATAAAGATTTACCAACACATGAAATCAGAGAATTTGCCACAGCGGCAGCTTTAAGATTATTTGTTGATTCAAAAAAACATATAGATCTTTTTATATTAGATGGCGAAGCGGTTCCAGAAGGTGGCATGGGCGTTGCCCGGCAATTAAAGGATGAAGTTTTCAACTGCCCACCGGTATTACTAATAACAGGTCGGGCGCAAGATAACTGGCTTGCTACCTGGTCTCGCGCAGAGGCAACAGTTACACATCCAATTGACCCATTTACTTTGGCCAAAAAGTGCGCAGAAGTTTTGAAAACCAACTCAATTATTGTTAGTTAGTTCCAATGAATTGGGAGCTAGTTTTTACAGCGCTCGCTGAGAAAAAAGATTTATCACCAGAGCAAATCAAATGGTGTATGAATCAGATTCTAATTGGCGCTGCCTCATTAGATCAGACCAAGCATTTTTTATTAGGTTTAAAAAATAAAGGTGAGACTCCTAGTGAAGTTATCGCTTTAGTTGATCAGATGTACGCACTGGCAGCTCCAATCAATATTCCAGATCGAGCCGTGGATACCGTAGGAACTGGCGGAGATGGTGCTAACACCATAAATATTTCAACAACTGCTGCAATTATTACTAATGCGGCGGGCGCCAGAGTTGTAAAACATGGCAATCGCGCTGCATCTTCAAAATCAGGGTCTGCCGATCTTCTTGAAGCCTTAGGGGTAAGGATTGATTTAACTGGAGCAGAAGTAGAAAAAACAGTATCAAAGATTGGTATTGGATTTTGTTTTGCGCCGATGTTTCACTCTTCTATGAAACATGCAGCACCTGCCAGAAAAGAGCTTGGTGTTCCCACCATCTTCAATATTTTGGGACCGCTTTCAAATCCGGCAAAACCCAAAGCTGCTGCAATCGGTGTAGCGCGTAAAGAGTTACTTCCTTTGGTTTCAGAGGTTCTACTAAATCAAGGTAAAGAGGGTTTTGTTTTTAGAGGCGATGATGGCTTGGATGAAGTTTCGTTGTCTGGCCCAACTACTGTTTACCAAATACATGATGGCAATATCAATGTAGAAACTTTTGATCCAGTAGAGATCGGTATTGCTCGTTCAGAAATTCATGAATTACTAGGTGGTGATGCGGAATTTAACGCATCAATTACAGCAAAGATTTTTGCCGGTGAATCTGGCGCACCTCGTGATGCGGTCACTTTGAACGCAGCTTTTGCAATCGCAGCATTTAAAGCTGATTTTCATCTGCCACTAGAGACTCAGATTGCAAATGCTTATGTATTGGCTAATCAAGCAATTGATTCAGGCGCCGCCGCTTCGGTGCTTAAGAAGTGGGTTGATTTAACAAATGAAATTGCCAGCGCTAGATAGATTTTAAACCGTAGTAATTTTTGCGCTGTATATGTGCAGCGGTTTTAGCGAAATCCATTAATTTTTCCACCGTTGTAATTTGCATCGAGCCAAGCCTTTCAAACAAACCATGCAAAACTTCATTTGTAGCTTTTGCATCATCTAGCGCACGGTGATTTGGTTCAACCTTAGTTCCAAAAAACTCTGCCAATGTGCCTAATTTACAATTTGCAACTTCATCTCGGGTAAGAACTTGGCGAGCGATGGTTACAGTGTCTAGCGTTTGATACTTCGGCCAAGGTATTTCGATTTCGGAGGCAGCGCTCTTTAAAAAACCAAGATCAAATGGCGCATTGTGTGCAACCAAAATTGTTTCAATGTGACTGCCGGCAAAGTTTAAAAAGTCTGGTAACACCTCATCAATGATTGGAGCATTTGCCAACATTTGATTGGTGATGCCAGTTAAATCGGTGATGTACTCTGGAATTGGTTTGAGCGGATTTACAAAGCTTTCAAACTCAGCGATAACTTCACCACCTTTAACCTTCACAGCTCCAATTTCTGTGATGGCGGAGCCGGATTTAGGAGAAGGTCCAGTAGTTTCAAGATCTACTATTAAAAATATGCCATCACTTAAATTTGTATCCACAGTGGAAAGATACTTTAAAGTTCCGACAATGTATTTTGATGAATTAGATCAAAAAGTAAGCTTTTATCGATGCCACGATCATTTCTACGGCAATGGCTGCCAAGAGTAGGCCAGCAATTTTGGCAACCAAATCAACTCCGGAGTCTTTAATTAATGCAAGTATTTTTGTAGAAAACATTAAGGTCAAACCAATAACTATATGAACAGCAATTATTGCAATAAACAATGCTGAGATTTGGCCCCAATCATTTGCATCTTGCACAAAAAGCATGGTTGTCACTATCGCACCAGGTCCAGCCAGAAGTGGCGTACCAAGTGGAACCAAAGCTACATTTTTACTTTTACCAGTTTTTTCTTCAGGTGCGTATCCAGTTAGCAAGCCAAGTGCTGTTATCAATAACAGCAAACCACCTGCTCCTTGCAGAGATGCAAATGAAATATTTAGGTAACCCAAAAGTACATTTCCAAATATGGCAAAGGAGATGATTACCGATAGCGAAATAAATGCACCTTGCCAAGCCATGCGACGTTTGCGTCTTTCACTCTCGCCGGCAACTAAGCCTAAGAAAATCGGAGTCGCACCTGGTGGATCAAGGATTACAAATAGGGTGACAAATGCCTGAGCACCAAAAGTTAATGCCGATACCGTTGCAATCTGATTCATAGTTGGATCTTAACTCACCACATCAGATATATCCGTGCTTGCCTGAACTTCAAAGTTAGACTCCTTTGGTGAACTTTGAGCAATCAAATAAAGGTTTAATTCGCGCTGGCTGGGCATTACATGTTTTTACCGCCAGTGGCGTAATTTTTGCAATGATTTCTTTGCAAGCTGTAATTGATGGACGTATTCGAGATGGCCTGTTGTGGTTGTTATTGTGCCAAGTAATTGATGGCGTAGATGGACCTTTGGCTAGAAAAATTGATGTACAGATCCATGTTTTAAAAATTGATGGAAATATCTTAGATCTAGTTGTTGACTATGTAACTTGCGTTATTGTGCCGGTGGCATTCCTGGCGACTTCAAATTTATTACCGAACAACTTAGAAGCTGGTTTAATTGCATTAATTCTGATGACTTCAGCACTGTGGTTTGCTAGGTGCGATCAAGAATCTGACGATCATTGGTTTAATGGATTTCCAGCCTCTTGGAATTTAGTAGTTCCATCCTTCATTATTTTAAATGCTTCTCAGAATCAAGTTGTGGTTGTTTCTGTAATATTTGCGGCGCTATCGCTAACAAATTTTAAAATACCTCATCTGACTAAGGTGGTATTTCTTCGAAGAGTTACCTTGCCGATAACTATTATTTATCTTTTGGATTTAACCTATTTGTCCTGGAACTTTGATGAAACTGCTGCTGTTAATTTAATGAGTATGCCTTATGTAATCTTGATTATTTTCCCGATTTACATTCTAATTATTTCAATTTATCGAACTTTTGTACGCAAGGATTAATCAAGGTTTTCATCTGCCCAATTAATTACTGCGTCATAATGAAATTTCCCCAACCCGACTGCAACCTCTTCGTATGAATCTCTGTACGGGGAAGGCAAAATGTATGACATTGCTAGCGATTTATAACTCTCACGATTTGGTTTCCAAAATTGCAGACAAAACTCATAATGCTCTTTTACTAGTTTTTGAACTAGAGGATCTGTAGGCGAGAGGTTATTTTTCATCGCCTCGGCAAAGCGCTGAGTTAGTTCACCAAAGATTTGGCTGAACTTCTGGTTCTCCTCTTTTGTATAACTATTTTGATATTGAGAAGAGTGTATTCCGAATCTTTCCATGCCAGCCATCCCTTTTTACAAAGAATCCCTTCCCGAAAGGTATCTCATATGGCTAATATCCATGCTTAAGATTTGGAAACTACGACCACTGAAATGAGCAGAAAATGTCTCTAAGTAAAGATGCAAAGAGTTTTACCAAGATAACTCTTGATGAAAGTGAAATGCCAACTCAGTGGTACAACATCATTCCTGATCTGCCATCACCACCACCGCCACCATTACATCCAGGAACACATCAACCAGTTGGTCCAGCTGATTTGGCGCCATTGTTTCCTATGGATTTAATTTTGCAAGAGGTTTCTACAGATTCATATATTGATATTCCAGGTGAAGTTCTAGATGTGTATCGCACCTGGCGACCATCACCATTATTTCGAGCACGTCGACTAGAACAACTACTTGATACGCCAGCTCGTATTTATTACAAGTACGAAGGTGTATCACCTGCGGGTTCGCATAAAACTAACACCTCTGTACCACAGGCTTATTACAACAAGAAGGCTGGCATTAAAAAATTAACCACCGAAACTGGTGCTGGTCAATGGGGAACTGCATTGGCTTTTGCTTGCGCATTATTTGATATGGAGTGCGAAGTTTGGCAAGTTGGTGGCTCTTACGACATGAAGCCTTATCGCAGATTAATGATGGAGGTTTTCGGTGCAAAGGTTCATCGTTCACCATCTCAATTAACTGAAGCTGGTCGCAAACTTGCACTTGATCCTAAGAATCATTCTGGTTCATTAGGAATTGCAATTTCTGAAGCTGTGGAGGCGGCAGTACAAGATCCATCTGTTGCGTATGCACTTGGTTCTGTGTTGAACCATGTTTTGTTGCACCAAACAATTATTGGCGAGGAAGCATTAAAGCAATTAGCAAAGGTGGGGGAAACTCCAGATTTACTAGTTGGCTGTACTGGCGGTGGCTCTAACTTTGCCGGTCTTTCCTTCCCATTTATTCGCGAAAAAATTAAAGGAAAGATGAATCCTGAAATTCGTGCAGTAGAACCTGCTTCATGCCCATCACTTACTCGCGGAACTTATGCCTACGATTTTGGTGACACAGCAGGAATGACACCACTAATGAAGATGCACACCCTCGGTCATGATTTCATTCCAGATCCAATTCATGCTGGTGGACTTCGATATCACGGTATGGCGCCATTGGTTTCACATATTTATGAATTGGGAATGATGACAGCTACAACTGTGGGTCAAAAGGAATGTTTCTCTGCAGCAGTTCAATTTGCTAGAACAGAAGGAATTGTTCCTGCTCCAGAGCCAACACATGCAATTGCTGTTGCAATTCAAGAGGCGTTGAAGGCAAAGGAAACTGGCGAGGAGAAAGTTATTCTTACTGCACTTTGCGGCCACGGCCATTTTGATCTTGCGGCATATGACCAATTCTTAAATGGAAATATGGTTGATTCAGTACTAACAGATGCTGACTTTGAAAAAGCTTTAGCAGCATTACCAGTGCTTTAAGTAATCTATTTTCTTAAGTGGACGATACTGGGATCGAACCAGTGACCCCTTCCATGTCAAGGAAGTACGCTACCGCTGCGCTAATCGTCCGGAGGTGTTTGAAATAATACACTGCAGTAATGCTTTCCAATAATGAGGGATTACCTGCGGGCCAAATACAGACCGCCAAGATAGTTAC
>CAEZUT010000013.1_pt1 | contig 14124 bp, 14 predicted proteins | sample 7264551 | NCBI WGS metagenome assembly CAEZUT01 (sample SAMEA6813837, study PRJEB35770) | uncultured Actinomycetes bacterium | biome: Freshwater; feature: Freshwater reservoir; material: water | place: Czech Republic | collected 2016-04-20 | depth 0.5m m
ACTTAATTCCATAACAGATCTACCCGCACTAGCTCCATTCCTTCCTGATATTGATGGTTTGGATGAATTACTCGCTAATTTAACAGAGTAGTAAGCGGTAAAAGCTTCTTCACAAGTGGCAGTAAACTTTCGCTGTGGGATTAATCCGGTTAAACAAAATTATTGCTGACGCTGGCCTTGCAAGCCGCCGATCAGCAGATCAATTAATTCTTGATGGCCGAGTAAGTGTTGATGGAAATATCGTTGTTGAACTTGGAAGTAAGTTTGATCCGGAAAAAAATAAGATTGAAGTAGATGGTGAGAGTTTAAATCCATTAAAGTCTAAGACTTACATTGCATTTAATAAACCCGCAGGCGTTATTTCTACCATGTCTGATCCAGAGGGCAGGCAGAATCTGGGGGATTATTTCCGCGAGAGAAAAGATCGGCTTTTTCATGTGGGGCGTTTAGATAAGGATTCTGAAGGTTTAATTCTGCTTACAAATGATGGAGATTTAGCCCATCGAGCAACTCATCCTTCATACGGTTTAGAAAAGCGGTATTTGGTAGAAATTGAAGGCGAATTTAATAAATCCAATGTCGACCAATTGCTGCAGGGAGTCAGGCTTGAAGATGGATTGGCTAGAGCTTTAAAGGTGGTCATTGTTCGGTCGATAAGTAAGAACCACCATTGGGTTGAGATCACGATCCATGAGGGTAGGTATCACATAATCCGAAGGTTGATCGAAGAGCTAGGTATGAAGGTGCTGCGCCTGGTCCGAATAGATTTTGGTCCGATAAACCTTGGGGACATGAAGGTAGGACGTCATCGAGTCTTAAATGAGGTAGAGGTAACTAATCTATTTAACCTTTTAAAAATAAAGTAATAAATCGATTTAAGCAGTAACAATTAATCAATTTATCTACATTACTGGTTGGATAAATTATCGACTTATCTACTTAATCGTACGTTAAACACTATCGATTTATCGATATAACCTCTTTGATCCCAGACAAGGAAAGGCGATAAATAGTTAAAAGGGTTTTTAGTAAATTAAGTTATTGATATATCGACACAAATATAAATAGGTTAATAGATAACCGCCGAGCATCACTCAATGGCTACCATTAACGGATGAAGACCAGGGGAGTTCGCGGTGCCACACAGGTGCCTGGTAATAGTGCTCTGGATATTAAAGATGGTGTTGTAGAGCTGTTAAATAATATGATCTCTGAAAACGCCATCCAGATCGATGATCTAATCTCAATTATTTTTACCGCCACCGTAGACCTAGATGCTGACTTTCCCGCCGTTGCGGCTCGAGAGATCGGTTTGGGTCAGGTACCACTGCTCTGCGGTGTAGAAATTGATGTTCCGGGGGCTTTACCGAGAGTAATTAGAGTGCTGATGCACATTAACTCCGATAAAGATTTATCTCAAATTAAACATATTTACCTACGCGGAGCAACCTCTTTGCGTAAAGATCTCGCGCAGTAGTAGGGCGCTCAGATGATAAGCAAGGTAAAGATCATTGGCTCTGGATTAATCGGAACCTCTATTGGATTGGCACTAAAGAGTGCAAAGATAAAGTTAGAAATGGTTGATTTAGATCCTAATTCAGCGAAGTTGGCTAATGATTTAGTTGGCGGTGTAAACCTTACTGAGCCAGAGGTAGTGATCGTTAGCGCACCGATTTCAAATAATTTGGAATTGATTCTAGAGAGTTTAAAACTGTATCCAGAAGCAATTGTTATTGATATAGCCAGTGTTAAGTCTAATCTTTCACTAAAGGTTGCAGAGTTATCAGCAAATACGCAAAATTTCATCTCATCACATCCGATGGCAGGTCGTGAAGTTTCTGGAACACAATCGGCTAGGGCGGATTTATTTTCTGGAAGAGCTTGGATCGGAATTAAATCTGCAAATTCTTCGGAGAGATCTACCAAATTGTTGGCAGAAATTGTTGAAATATGTGGCGCAACTTTGTACTGGGTAGAAGAGGTCGATCACGACAAATTAGTAGCTGCCATTTCGCATTTACCGCAGGTTTTAAGTACTACTTTGGCAAATCTGGTTGGTAATTTAGATGGCAGATCCTTGAATCTATCTGGTCAAGGTTTAAGGGATATGTTGAGATTATCTTCATCCAACGGTCAATTGTGGTCGCAGTTGATGATTGCAAATAAATCTTCATTGAGCAGTGAAATCGATAAATTTCTAGAGTTACTGACAAAGTTCAACGATGCAATCAAATCTGAAAATTATAAAGAGATAGAAACCTTTTTCAATGCCGGGAATTTAGCTAATGAAAAAATTCCAGGAAAACATGGTTTGAAGATCAGAAAATACTCATATCTACCGATTGTTATTATGGATGAACCAGGTCAGTTGGCCAAGATATTTAATGAGTGTGCACAAATTAATGTAAATATCGAAGATTTATCGATCGAGCATTCACCTGGACAACAAACTGGTTTAATCACACTTGCGCTAAACCAAAATGATGCGGAAAGGTTGTTTATTCACTTAAAATCGACCGGATGGAACGTACACGAAGTAAAAGTCGATAAATAAATTAAACAGTTTTAAAGATACAATCGGCAAATGAGTACCTTGGTTTTAGCAATTGATGGACCAAGTGGATCAGGTAAATCATCTACAGCCAAAGCGTTGGCCATCAGAGCCAACTGGTCATATCTAGATACTGGCGCGTTGTATCGAGCTGTCACCTATTTAGCGTTGCGCGAGAATGCTTTAGATGAAGCATCTCTTTATAAATCCTTAGTTGCTGCAGAAATTATTTTTAACTGTTCACCAAAAGATCCTAGAATTTTCCTGGATGAATTGGATATCTCGGAGGAGATTAGATTTCAGAGAATTAACGAAAAGGTTAGTTTGGTAAGTGCGATGCCATCAATACGCGAGCATCTACTGCAAATGCAACGTCAATACATTGATTCAGCTCCAGTTGGAATAGTTGTAGAAGGCAGAGATATCGGAACAGTGGTTGTTCCAGCTGCGCCGTTAAAAGTTTATTTGCATGCAGATATTCAAGAGCGAACTAATCGTCGAGAAAGTGAAAGCAAAGAGGCAATTGCAGCATCTGATATATCGGTTTCATTAAGCAAGCGAGATTCAATGGATTCAACTAGAGCAATTTCACCACTTGCTAAGGCAGAGGATGCGGCAGAAATTGACAGCACCAGGCTCACATTGCAAGAGGTTGTGGATCAAATTTGGAAGTGGATGCAACAACGAAATTTACTTGGATTACCAACTATCGCAGTTATTGGCAGACCCAATGTTGGTAAATCAACATTAGTTAACCGAATGATAGGCAGGCGTGAAGCGATTGTGGAAGATACCCCAGGTGTTACTCGCGATCGAGTTAAATATGAAGCAGAGTGGAATGGCCGAAGATTCTTTTTAATTGATACCGGGGGTTGGGAAGTAAAGCCAGAAGGTATCTCGGAAAAAATCACAGCAGGTGCTGAGGCTGCAATCGCTGAAGCTGATTTAATAATGTTTGTTATTGATTCTCAGGTTGGCGCGTTGGATGAAGATCAATCTTTAGTTAATCTATTGCGAAAGAGCAATAAGAAAGTAATTTTGGTTGGAAATAAAATTGATAATGCAGCCGATGAAGCAGATGGTTATGCGCTTTGGAATTTGGGATTAGGCGAACCAAGGTTCGTATCAGCATTGCATGGTCGCGGCAGTGGTGATCTTTTAGATTTATTGATTTCACAATTGCCTGAAGTAGGTTCACAGCCTGCAGATGATGGTTATCGAAGAGTTGCTTTAGTGGGTCGACCAAATGTTGGTAAATCCAGTCTATTAAATGTTCTTGCGGGTGCGCCAAGAGTTTTAGTTGATGATGCTGAAGGAACAACTCGGGATGCCGTTGATGAATTAATTGATTTCGGTGGGTCAACTTGGAGATTTATAGACACAGCAGGAATTAGAAAACGTGCTCATCAAGCAAGTGGAACAGATTATTATGCTTCGCTTCGAACTCAGATTGCTCTAGAACGCGCAGAGGTTGCATTAGTAGTTCTGGATGCTTCTGCCATTATGACTGAACAAGATATTCGTATTGTCTCCATGACAGAAGAGGTCGGTAAAGCACTAGTTATTGTTATGAATAAGTGGGATTTGGTTGATGAGGAACGCCAATTAGTTTTAGATCGCGAAATTGAAAGACAACTTGAGAGATATCCATGGGCGCAACGCGTTAATTTGTCGGCAAAAACTGGCTGGCATCGTGATCGATTAGCGCCGGCACTAAGAACAGCTTTAAGCAATTGGGAGAAACGTATTCCCACTGCCAAGTTGAATGGATTTTTGGGTGAATTGGTTGGAGCCAATCCGCCTCCGGTACGGAGCGGCAAACAGCCTAAAATTAAATTCGCCACTCAGGCTGGGATTTGTCCGCCAAAATTTGTTATCTTCACAAACGGTTTCTTAGAGGATTCCTATCGTAGATTCATTGAACGAAGATTGCGTGAAGAGTTTGGATTTGCTGGAACTCCGATTGAGGTTGCAGTAAAGATAAAGGAGCGAGATTGAAACTTACAATACCTAATTTATTAACTTTACTGCGAGCTGCTGGGGTTCCAATCTTTCTTTACTTCTTTTTGGTAGCAGATAAACCAGTAATCAGTTTTTTCATTATTGCTATAGGCGGAGTGACCGATTATTTGGATGGCAAGGTTGCCCGTGCATTAAATCAAACATCTGAATTCGGCGCGAAATTTGATCCAACAGTGGATCGGCTTTACATTGGAGCGATTTTGATCGCATTTGCACTCCGAGATTATTTATCCTGGCAATTAATCGTAGCGTTAATTCTGCGCGATCTGATTTTATTCATCCTGGTTCTGATTCAAAGGATAAAAAAACTGCCATTTGCAGAGGTAACATTTTTGGGAAAAGCAGCTACCTTTAACCTGCTGTACGCCTTCCCATTATTGTTATTGCAGGATTTATCATTTATTGGAGAGGCGAGTTTTGCCGCCGGATGGGCATTTGCAATATGGGGCGTAGCATTGTATTTTTACACCGGAATTCAATATTTATATCGGGGTATTGAGATAATTAAAAAAGGCAAGCGAGGCTAAATTATGTCGAACACTCCAGCAAATCTTTCTTACACTAAAGAGCATGAGTGGGTTGAATCGTTAGGGGGCAATCTCTACCGAATTGGTATTACTGATTACGCACAATCTGCATTGGGAGATATTGTGTATATTCAATTACCTAAATTAGATTCAGCTGTTAAATACGAATCAGTGTGTGGAGAGGTTGAATCAACCAAATCTGTCTCTGAAATTTATGCACCTATTTCCGGCAAGATAGTTAAAATTAATTCTGAGCTAGAATCTTCACCAGAGAAAATAAATACCGATCCTTATGGCTCGGGGTGGATTGCCGAAATCGAGATTTCACCAGATTTTGATCTAACAGCATTGTTATCGGCGGCCGATTACCAAAAAATTACCGCTTGACCATTGCCCGCCGTGGCAATAGTGTCAGCCTCTAGTTGATCCTGATGGAGGTGGGTATGGCAGATAAAGCTCTTCCGCCAAAGGATTTAACCTCAACATTGAATTTACGACAACTTCGTGCGATTCCTTCCGAAACAAAAATTGCAGATTTACGCAATCAGCTTAATGCTGATGAAGTAAGCGTAATTGATGCTTTACCCGCGAAGAGTGGAATTTTGATCGTATTAAAGGGTGCCGGCGTAGGTTCAAGGTATTTGTTAGATAGTGATTCGATAAAAATCGGGCGTGAATTAAATAATGATATCTCCTTGGATGATATTACCGTTTCAAGATCTCATGCGGTTATAACTAGATCAGATGGATTTAAGATAAAAGATCTTGGAAGTTTAAATGGTACTTACGTCAATGCTGTTGCTACCCGAGAAGTTAATTTATCTGCCGGAGATGAGATTCAAATCGGAAAATTCCACTTAACTTTGTTTTTAGGAGATAAATAATGGCCGTTCCAGTTCGTGCTTATCTGAGCATTGGAGAAGTTCTCAGTAAATTACGCAATGAATTTTCCGATATTACAATCTCCAAGATTCGTTTTCTAGAATCTGAAGGATTGATCGAGCCGCAACGCACGCCAAGTGGATACCGAAAATTTACAAACACAGATTTAGAAAGATTGCGTTTTGTTTTGCTGGCACAACGAGATCAATACTTACCATTGCGAGTAATCAAAGAGAATTTGGATGCTTTAGATCGCGGCTTAACCCCAGCTTCTGCAGTTGGAGGAGTTGCCACACCTCGCTTGGCTACGCAAGATGGTGTATTGACCGCAAATACTTTTCCAGATGATCAAGATCTAAGGCTAACCAGAACAGAATTAATAAGCGCCTCTGAAATATCAGAAGATCAGCTTTCCGAATTAGAGTCTTACGGCCTGATCACTATTCGAGGACGTCATTACGATGCGGATTCACTGGCGATCGCAAAGATCGTTGTAGCTATTTCCGCATTTGGTATTGGTGCCAGACATTTACGAGCTTTCAAAACAGCTGCCGATAGAGAGATAGGTTTGGTTGAGCAAGTTACAACACCTATTCGTAGTCAAAAAGGCACAGAGGCAAAAGCAAAGGCAGATGAGGTAGAAAGAGAGATTGCTTCATTGTCGATCAGATTGCATGCCAGTTTGGTTCGCTCCGGCTTGCACCGTTCTAAATAGATTTAGAAAATGAGTACATACCATCCAGTTGAAGTGATGGGCGTTAGAGTCGAGATGCCATCAAATCAACCAATTGTTTTATTAAAAGAGTTAGATGGTGTGCGGTATCTGCCGATTTGGTTAGGCGCAGTTGAAGCAACCGCGATAGCTTTTGCCCAACAGGAGGTTGCACCTCCAAGACCTTTAACTCATGACCTCTTTAAAACCGTGCTTGATTCTTTAAATGCAAAACTGCAAACTGTTTACTTGACTGAGATTAAAGATGGTGTTTTTTATGCGCAGCTAAATTTTGCGGCAGGGGAGAGTATTTCTGCAAGACCTAGTGATGCCATCGCCCTAGCGCTTCGAACTGGATCACCGATTTTGGCTAGTGAAGAGTTACTGAAAGAGGCTGGAATAGAGATCCCTGATCAATCTGAGGATGAAATAGAGAGATTCAAAGAGTTCCTAGATGAGATTAACCCGGAAGATTTCTTGGCGTAAGCGCTATGAGTACCCTGCCAACGCAGCCGATAAACTCTCAAGTTGAGGTAGATATATTCGTGTCAATGAGCCTGGAACAAGCCGGCAACTTCTACAATTAAGCCTTCCCCCTAGAATCGAGTCCCCATGAATACATCCCCTGAGATCGGTTATCGCGGTGCAACCGCATGTGTAGCTGCTGGAATTTCATATCGACAATTAGATTATTGGGCACGTACTGGATTAGTTGAACCTAGTGTTCGAGGAGCAGCTGGTTCTGGTTCAGCCAGACTTTACGGTTTTAGAGATATTTTGGTTTTAAAAATTGTTAAACGTTTACTTGATACGGGTGTTTCACTTCAGAACATTAGAACAGCGGTTGAACATTTAAGAAGCACTGGAATTTCTGATTTAGAAAGCATTACATTGATGAGCGATGGTGCTTCAATTTATGAATGCACAAGTGCTGATGACATCGTTGATCTTCTACAAGGTGGTCAAGGTGTATTTGGTATCGCAATTGGAAAAGTTTGGCATGAGGTAGAAGGTTCACTTTCCACTCTGCAGGGAGAGAGCACTGAGGATGGATCCCTGGTTTCAAGTGGTGAAAGTAACGACGAGTTAGCCGAACGCAGAAAGCGCAAAGGCGCCTAAAAACTAATACTCTTCCCCCTGTAAAACTCATAATTGGGGGATAGTGTGGATTTACGAAAGAGCTTTGTTGACCGCCACATTGGTCCCAATGATTATCAAATTAAATCCATGCTCATGGAAATGGGTTACGCAGATTTAGATTCCTTTATTCAAGCGGTAGTACCTAAAAACATCTTATTAACTGGCGAAATTGAGAAATCATTGCCGGAGGCGATTTCAGAGACAGATGCTATTGCAGAAATTAAATCAATTGCCCAAGAGAATAAGGTTCTTAAATCATTAATCGGTAATGGTTATTATGGAACAATAATTCCACCTGTTGTTTTAAGAAATATTTTGGAAAATCCGGCTTGGTATACCGCTTACACACCTTATCAACCAGAAATTTCACAAGGGCGATTAGAAGCAATTTTCGCATTCCAAACTGCGATCTCTGATTTAACCGGGTTGCCAATTGCAAATGCATCGATGTTGGATGAGGCGACTGCTGCCGCGGAGAGTTTAACTTTAGCTCGAAGGTTTTGGCAGGGAAGTGATGATGCAATATTTTTAATTGATCAAGATTTGCATGAACATGTAAAAGCAGTTATTGCCACAAGAGCAAAACCGTTGAAAATTCAAGTAAAAGAAATTGATGTTGAATCATATAAATTTGATGAACTCTTCTACGGCGCGATCTTGGCCTATCCAAATTCAACAGGTGAGATTAAGAATTTAGACTCAGCCATTAATAAGATTAAATCAGCAGGTGCACTTGCCATTATTGATTGTGATTTATTGGCATTAACACTTCTTAAATCACCAGGGGATATGGGTGCTGATATCGCAGTTGGAAGCGCACAAAGATTTGGTGTTCCCATGGGATTTGGTGGACCTCATGCAGGATTTATGGCTGTGCGAAATGGATTAGAAAGATCTATTCCCGGCAGATTAGTTGGTCAATCCATAGATGCTCATGGCAATCCCGCCTTTAGATTGGCTCTGCAAACGAGAGAACAACATATTAGACGCGATAAGGCCACCTCAAATATTTGTACCGCACAAGTATTACTTGCAGTGATATCAGCTTTTTATGCAATGTGGCATGGACCAGAAGGTTTGCGAAATATTGCGAGCCAAATAAACCATCAGGCATTGAATCTAAGGGCAGTGCTAAAAAAGAGCGGTTTTAAGGTTAGCGATCAAAATATTTTCGATACCGTAAGAGTAGATGATATTGATTCCACTGAATTGGTGAACAAGTTTGAAAGTTCAGGTTTTAATATCAGAGTTGTTTCAAATAAATCAATTGCCATATCTATCGATGAAACAACTACTGAATCTGATCTAGCATCGATCTATCAGATTTTTGGAATTACTAGGAGTTCAGAAAAACTAACCACTGTGGAGAATCGCAGTACAAAGTTTTTAATACATCCGATGTTTAATACCAATCATTCAGAGACAGCAATGTTGAGATATATCAGAACTTTATCTGACAGAGATCTAGCTTTAGATAGAACGATGATTCCATTGGGCTCTTGTACTATGAAATTAAACGCTACTTCAGAGATGATTCCTGTAACTTGGCCAGAGTTTGCAAATATTCATCCATTTGCGCCAACGCAACAAACAAAGGGTTATCGCAAATTAATCGATCAATTAAGTCAATGGTTAATTTCAGTTACTGGTTATGACGCTGTTTCATTACAACCAAATGCTGGTTCGCAGGGAGAATTTGCCGGTTTATTGGCTATTAGAAATTATCTAGATCACAAAGGCGAAAGTGCACGAGATATTTGTTTGATTCCATCTAGTGCTCATGGCACCAACGCTGCTAGCGCTGTAATGGCCGGCATGAAAGTAGTGGTTATTTCCTGTGACGAGATGGGAAATGTTTCCGTATCTGATTTAAAGGAGAAAATAGCGCAATACTCAGATTCACTAGCGGCATTGATGGTAACTTATCCATCTACACATGGAGTTTTTGAAGAGGCAATTGGTGAAATATGTTCTTTAATTCATGATGCTGGTGGTCAGGTTTATGTCGACGGAGCTAATTTAAATGCATTAGTTGGTTTAGCAAAGCCAGGTAAATTCGGAGCTGATGTATCTCATTTAAATCTGCATAAAACATTTTGCATTCCGCATGGAGGGGGAGGACCAGGTGTTGGTCCAGTAATTGCGCGTGCACATCTTGCACCTTTCTTGCCAAATCATCCAGCAGATAAATTAGCTGGGCCGACTACAGGACCAGGACCGGTATCTAGTGCACCTTACGGATCGGCTTCAATTTTGCCAATTAGTTGGATGTATATCCGCATGATGGGTGGATCTGGTTTAACAAAGGCAACGAAGGTTGCAATACTTTCTGCTAATTATTTAGCTAAAAAATTAGAGGCAAGTTTTCCAATTCTTTATAAGGGGCAAAATGATCTAATTGCTCACGAATGTATTATTGACCTTAGAGAAATAACTAAAGCAACTGGAGTAACTGTCGACGATATCGCAAAGCGATTAATGGATCATGGATTTCATGCTCCGACAATGAGCTTTCCAGTGGCTGGAACCATGATGATTGAACCAACTGAGTCTGAAGATATTCGTGAATTGGATCGATTTATTGCGGCTATGAATTCAATAGCTGTTGAAATTTCAAAGATCAGTAATGGTGAAATCACTATTGAGGAGTCACCTCTTAGATTTGCTCCTCACACCATGGGGGATTTAGTCAGAGATGATTGGAATCGAAAATACTCACGTAAAGATGCCGCATTTCCTCGTGGAGAAGAGTTTGGTATTGGTAACTCAGGTAAGTATTTACCTACTGTGGGACGAATTGATGGCGTTCACGGGGATAGAAATCTAATTTGTAGCTGTTTGCCGATCGAGGAGTTAGCCTCTAACTAGGATCTGTTTTACTTTACATAATGTAGATTATCGGCGAAATATCAAACGGCGTAAACCCCAAATACTGACCATTGCCCAAGCCTCCCAAACAATAGCCAAACTCATCTTTGAATAGCCATCTTCTCGTTCTACAAATTTAATAGGAACTTCAATTATCTCTAAGCCATCTTTTGCTGCTTTTACAGCCATTTCAACTTGGAAACCATAACCTCGAGTTTGCATTGCTGACATATTTAAATTCTCTAGAAATTTTCTAGGTATCACTCTGTAACCAGAGGTTAAATCTCGATACGGTAATTTCAACATTATTGAAGCGTATTTAGTTCCTGCCCTGGAGATAAACTCTCGCTTTTTTGGCCAATTAACAACCATGCCACCTGGCATCCATCTAGTTCCAATTACAAATGAATTTTGTGAAGCTTTATCAAGTAATAACGGTAGCTCTTCAGGTTGATGACTTAGATCAGCATCCATTTCTACAAAATATTGATAATTACCAGCTAATCCTTGTTTAAAACCAGCTAAATATGCCGGACCCAATCCATTTTTTTCAACTCTATTTAAAATCGACAATTTTGACATTTGTAAAGATTTAATGATGCCAACTGTATTATCAGGAGAATTATCATCGATAATTAAAATATCAATATCATATTTATTTGCATAATTTTCTCGTACTTTTTGAAGTCGCTCTAACAATCTAGCGATACTAGGAGCTTCATTGTAGGTGGGTATTAAAACCAATACCTTTTGCATCAATTCCTTCTCCTAATACGTACAGAGAATAAAAATAGCATAATTACTGATAATAATTCCGGGAAAAGGCCAAGTTTTTGGGTCAATGTTTTATTAGAGCCCAAAGATATCGAAGAAATAAGAATATCTGGTTTGAACTTAGGAATCTCTTTTATAACTAAACCTTGCTTGTTTATGATTGAGGTAACTCCAGTAGTAGAAACATAAGCCACTTCCCTGTTGGTTTCCATGGCACGCACCCTCGCAATTTCACGCTCTTGTTCAAGTTGCGCGGTATCACCAAAAGTTGCATTATTAGTCTGAACAACAATCATATCGGCGGTTAGCTGATCTCTAAATGCGTCATTTAATAATTCATAACAAATCAGAGTTTGCAGATTATAGGATTCTAATTTAAATATATTTGTATCCTTTCCTGCAGAAAAATCTGATACATCAGCCACATTTTTGTTGAATTTGCTGAGCAATTTTCTAAACGGAACATACTCGCCAAATGGTGTTAAATATCTTTTAGCGTAAATCTGCTTAGGAAGTGGATCAAATAAGACTGAAATATTCTGCAAATCTGCCGATTTACGAGAAATACCTCCTATTAATATCGGTGTATTTAGCGCAGATGATAAATCAACTAATTTCTGCTTCACATTTTCATTTCTAAATAGATCGATATCAACTGAATTTTCCGGCCAAATTACTAGATCTACCTCATTAGGTTTAATCCTTTGGTAGCTAATTTTCAGATGAGAGTTAAAAACTTCTTGCGGTATGGCATTAAAATCTAATCCAAGTTTGGATACACCGCCTTGTACCAAAGCGACTTTAATCTTATTAGTAACTGTTACCGAGTTTTTATGGAAATTACCGGCAAATATTAAAATCGAAATCAAAAGTAAGACTGAAAACCTACGATTTGCGGCAATGTAAGCCAAAGAAAAAGCAACGCCGGCGCAACCTAAAATTGGATAAAGAAAAGAGAGAGGGCTGTCGGCCTGCGTAAAGCTTATTCGACTCCAACCGAAGCCAGTGAATGGAACTGTCCGTAGCAGCAACTCTGAAGTTACTAAACCGAAAGCGAATATAAATGGATTCCATTTAGGATTTTTGCGTAGGAACAATCCGATCGGCACAAATAGAAATGATTGCATCAAACTTAAAGCAAGCCAAGGAAGATTTCCTACGTAGGTACCTGTCCAATACTGTGTTGGAGCAAGAACTCCCAAACCGAATATTTGCGAGATAAACCATCTTTGTTTGAAATCTAGATTTATCGTTATTTGATACAACAATCCCAATGCAATGATAGGAGCAAGCCAAAAGTGAATTGGATGGAATCCCGCTGAACAAACCAAACCTAGAACTAATGCAAATAAGTAATTCAATTTAATATTTATCAAGAGCTGCTAACAATCTATCTACGCTTGCACCGAGGCCGTATTTATCCTGCAAACTTTTAATACTGCTGGAGTTAATATTTGATTTCTTTAACTCACTATTAATGTTTGGCACGGAAACATCGATTGCGCAATTGACTAAAGTGGGTGCGATTTTCGCATACTTTTTACTTTCTATAATCTTCTTACGCAAATTTGGTGTCAACAGATCAGATCCACTCTCTGCTGCGTTGATAACTTCTTGCATATTATCAAAATGATGAACAATCGTCGCAGCTCCCTTTTCACCAATACCTTTTAATCCTGGAAGTCCATCCGATGCATCTCCCCTGATCATGGCAAATAAAGCGTATCGATCACCCGGAATCTGATATTTATTCTGGATCCAATTAAGGTCAACTAAATCGTGATTACTCAAACCCTTAGCTAGATAAACAACTTTCACATCACGTTTGTCATCAACTAATTGGAAAAGATCTCGATCACCACTAACTATCCGAATTGGGCCACTCTCACTTTTACTAAAAGTTGCGATGACATCATCAGCCTCATAATCATCCACTCCAACACTTTGGAAGCCAAAGGCATCTAACACCTCCAACAAAATTGGGATTTGCGGTGCAAGTGTGTCCGGCTCCTCTTCCTCGCCACTTTCATCTATGCGATTAGCCTTATATCCTGGAAAAAGATCTACCCGCCAACTTGGCCGCCAATCACCTTCCAAACATGCAATTAATCTTTTAGGTTCATATTGATTAATTAATCGGGCCGACATATCCAAAAAACCTTTAACTGCATTGATCGGTAGCCCATCTGGAGATAACAAAGTATCTGGCATACCAAAATATGCTCGATACCAAAGGGATGCGCTATCTAGCAACAACAAACTCATACCGCAGCTCCTGCGTAAACAACTACCCCGCGATCAATCTTTACTAGTGCCGAATCGATGAGTGGCTCTAACTCTTTAATTGCTCCGCGTAATTGCCTTAATAAATCAACGATCTGTTTCATGTTTCTCACAAAATCTCCAACAGTCAGATCATCATCCTTTAATACTGAGGTTAACGAATGACCACTTGCCCATCTTTGCGCTGGCCAACAGAATCCAAAATCAGGTGCCCGCATCGGCTCTAAATTATGCTCGTTTTCTAGATTATAAATTTTGCCGTAAATCTTAGATATCTTCCCAAGGGCAACGCCCACATCACCTCTTGGAACCTTCGAACTTTCCTCACTTCTTGATTCGTAAACAAAGCAAGAGATTACGGTAAC
>CAEZUT010000014.1_pt1 | contig 13947 bp, 14 predicted proteins | sample 7264551 | NCBI WGS metagenome assembly CAEZUT01 (sample SAMEA6813837, study PRJEB35770) | uncultured Actinomycetes bacterium | biome: Freshwater; feature: Freshwater reservoir; material: water | place: Czech Republic | collected 2016-04-20 | depth 0.5m m
AGGCACTGTTGAGCAAACTGCTAGGCCAGTTAATTTGTAGCCAGATACTAAGGCGCTGTACTGCAACCAAAGTTCATCAGCGGTGTCACGTGGATCTGTTTTAACCCGCCAAGAGTTTTCTAATTTATCCTTATTAAAAATACCTAATACGGTATTGGTATTTCCGACATCAATTGTTAATAACATTACTTACCCTTTCTAAAATCAAGTCCAATATCTAGTGCCGGCGCTGAATGTGTAAGTGCGCCAATTGCAATGAAATCAACACCGCTATCGGCATAAGCCTTTGCATTTTCTAATGTAATTCCGCCAGATGCTTCTAATTTACATTTACCGGAAACTTGAGCTACCGCCGCTTTGCATTGCTCAGGTGTCATGTTGTCTAGTAAAACCAATTGCGCACCTGCTTTAACCGCCTCGGTTAATTGATCTAACGAGTCGACTTCAATCTCAATTGCTTTACCTGGAAATTTATCTTTCAAAGATTTAAATGCTGATGTGATGCCACCACTTGCCAAAATATGATTATCTTTAATTAAACCTTCTGCAGATAATGAAATACGGTGGTTTGTTCCACCACCCATGCGCACGGCAAACTTTTCTAGAGATCTAAGCCCTGGTGTTGTTTTACGGGAATCTCGTACTAAACACTTTGTGCCAGCAACAGCTTGCACCCATTTGTTTGTTGTAGTTGAAATACCACTTAAATGTGTAAGGAAATTAAGCGCTGTGCGTTCGGCGAGTAATAATTTTCGAGTATTTCCTTGCGCAGTAATTAATACCTTTCCTGCTTCAACTTTGGCGCCTTCATCAACTAAAACTTCGTAATGATTAATTCCGCAGTATTCAAGAACTGCAGCAGCAACATGCAGGCCAGAAATAATGCCCGCTTTGCGCGCAACAAAATCAGCGGTGGATACTTGAGATTCACTAATGGTGGCAACAGAGGTTATATCTTCACCACCCATTAAATCTTCAGCAACAGCATCTTTAACCTGTTGGAAGATGTGATTAGGTGATAAGCCAAGTGCTTTGATGTTATCTCTTAACTCCATTATTTCACCGGCTCCAATTTGTTATGCCATTTGCCATCGATATCAATACTTTCAATGACTCTACTTTCCCACTTATCTGATGTATTTGGAAAATCACTTCGTTGATGTGAACCACGAGATTCTGTTCGCTCTAGTGCTGCTTTCACAATTGCAGTGGCAAGCAGGTGCAAATTAGATGCCTCCCAAGCTTCAATTCTTGGTTGATCACTTGTTAACTTAGATAGCTCCTGCAATGTTTGCATTGTTTTTCTAAGTGAGGATTCACTTCGCATAACACCGGCACCTTCGCTCATAGAAATCTGAAGTGGTAGCACAATCTTTGGATCAAGTAATAATGTCTTGGTATCTTCAATTGGTTGTTCTTGGGGTGGCAACTCTTTAGTTAAGGCATCTGCAATTCGGGCACCAAAAACTAATCCTTCTAACAGTGAATTAGATGCCAACCGATTTGCCCCATGCGCACCGGTGCAAGCTGATTCACCACAAATATAAAGTCCGGCAACTGATGATTTACCATTTAAATCAACACGAACTCCACCAGATGCATAGTGCGATGCTGGTGCAACCGGAATCTTCTCTGTTGTTGGATCAATGCCATTTGTTTTACAGAAGGCATAAATTGTTGGGAATCGATTAGCAAAATCTTTAATTTTTGTCGCATCAAGCCAAACATGTGGTTGTCCACTGCTTTGCATCTGGTTAAAGATCTCTTTGGCAACAACATCACGTGGTGCTAAATCTGCCTGTGGATGTTTACCAATCATAAATTGCTCGCCTTTGTGATTAAGCAAAATTGCACCTTCACCACGTACTGCTTCACTAATTAATGGTTGTTGCCCGCGATTGGCCAGATCTCGCCAAAGTACAGTTGGATGAAATTGAATAAACTCAACATCAGCTACCTCTGCACCAGCACGAAGTGCAAGTGCAACTCCATCACCAGTTGAAACAGCTGGATTAGTTGTTTGCGAATAAACCTGACCAAGTCCACCAGTTGCCACAACAACTGCGCGCGATAACGCACGTCCCACACCATCCAAACTTCCTTTGCCAATTACATGCAAAGTCACGCCACAAACTCGTCCACTGGCACTTTTTAAAGCATCAATAGCAAGTGCGTGTTCAATAATTTCAATACCTTTATCTTCGCGAACTGCAGCAAGTAATGCGCGCGAAACCTCTGCGCCAGTTGCATCGCCACCAGCATGTAAAATTCGATTTCTTAAATGTCCACCTTCACGAGTTAATGCAATCTCACCGGTTTCAGATTTATCAAAAACAGCGCCATGTGCAATTAACTTACGAACCGCCTCTGGTCCTTCAGAAACTAAAACATCAACCGCTGCTAAATCACATAACCCAGCACCAGCAGCCAAAGTATCTTTCTTATGTTGATCTGGTGTATCACCAGGTCCAAGTGCAGCTGCAATTCCACCTTGCGCCCACTTTGTTGAACCTTCATCAATCTTTGCTTTCGTTACTAATAAAACTGATAACCCATGTGAGCGAACATTTAATGCTGTTGTTAAACCAGCAACACCAGAACCAATCACAATTACATCAGCTGTTGTTGTCCAGCCGGGAGCTCCACTTAATAATTTCATGATGAAATCCCCATGCGCTTATTGTCGAGCAAGCGCACCCCATTTACCCAACCGGCAATAATCACCCGTTCATTTTGCGTAGTTGAAGTGACTGGGCCGAAACTATCTTCATCAATTATCTGTAGATAATCCAATTTAAATCCAGGCTCCTGTGTAAGCACCTTTTGTATATCCGTTAATTTCTCTTCTTTAAGCGCCTTTGAAATTATTAATGCCGCTTTTCTGCCAGCTTGATCTAACCTGCTATTTCTAGATGACATCGCTAAGCCATCTGCTTCTCGAATAATCGGGGCAGCAATTATTTCAATTGGAATGTTTAAATCCTGCACCATTTTTCTAATTAAAAATAATTGTTGGAAATCCTTTTCACCAAAGATAGCTTTACTTGGCTTTGTTAAGTCAAATAATCTTTTGACAACGGTAAGTACTCCAGAAAAATGTCCCGCTCTGGATGCTCCTTCAAAAAGATTGCCGACCGGACCAGCATCTATTTTCTCAATCTTGGCTGGATAAATCACTTCATAAGTTGGTGCAAATACCGCGGTAGCACCAGCCTCTTCTGCCAACTTCATATCTGCATCTAAAGTTTTGGGGTATCTTGCTAAATCATCTTTATTTTCAAATTGAAGTGGGTTAACAAAAATACTTACTAAAACAGATCCGCCAATCGTTTTACCTAACTTAATTAATGATTGATGACCAGCATGAAGTGCGCCCATAGTTGGTACAAATACATCATATTTTTGGCGCGCTAAATCCACATCAGAATTAAGTAGATCAATCATGGCTCCAGTCCTTTCCGGGTACCGGGCTAGATCAGAAGTTTAACTGGCAGATTGAATACTTGCCAATAAAGTTTTAATTGAACCCTTTCCAGGTATTTCACCATCTGGATCTATCGAAAGCCAAGGCTCTAAAACAAATTCACGAGATGCTGCAAGTGGGTGTGGCAGTTTAAGAAAAACTGTATCGACAACTTGATCGCCATGAACAATTAGATCTAAATCAATAATTCGTGGTCCCCAATGAACTTCGCGCACGCGACCCATCTCATCTTCAATGGCAAGTAACTCTGTCAATAATTCTTCAGCCGAAAATTCAGATTTTGCAATTACAACCGCATTAATAAAATCATCTTGTTCGGGACCACCAACTGGCTTTGTTTCGAAGTAAGGTGAAACTTTTAACTCACCTAATAACTCTTCTAGCTTTGTGATTGCAATATCTAGATTTAATCTACGATTTTCTAAGTTTGAACCTAGTGCAATAACCGCTTTCATCTTTGCTTCTCAATAGAAACAATTACATCGGAAAACTCTAGGTTGATAGGCGCATCGGGTTTATGAACCTTTACCTTCACCTTATTTACCAATGCAAAGTCCTTTAAAATTTCATCAGCAATTGCCTCGCCCAAGCTTTCAATTAAATTAACTGGATCACCTTTAATGTGGCGCACTACCAAATGCGCAATATCTGCATAATTAACCGTCTTGGTTAAATCATCCTTAATTCCTTTTAACTCTAAAGATAATTTCACATCAACAATAAATCGTTGGCCCTTTGCCCGCTCCTCGGTGTAAACACCATGAAATCCAATTGCTTCGATTCCGGTAATTTTGATTGAATCACTCATTTACGAAGCCTATCTATAACCGCAATCGCATCACGATGTGGTTTTACTGAATGCGTGCGTACTCCCCAAACTTTTAACCGAGCAAGTTCAGTTGTTAATGCAATACTGGCTGCTTCGCGATCATCAGTTTCTTTTGCATTTACTAATTCACCTAGAAAACGCTTGCGAGATGCACCAATTAATAATGGATAGCCAAGTAATTGAAATCTTTCAATATTTTTTAAGATCTCCCAGTTATGTTCTGGCTCTTTAGCAAAGCCAATTCCTGGATCTAGAATTATCTGTTCTGCTTGTACGCCAGCTTTTAATAACTCGCTAACGCGATCATCTAGCTCATCTTTAACCTCTTTAACAACATCTTTATAAACAGCTTTGCTTTGCATATCTTTTGACTCACCACGCCAGTGCATAACGATGTATTGCACATTTGGATTAGCTGCAATTAAAGCAGCCATTTTTTCATCAGCTAAGCCACCACTGACATCATTTACATAAGTGGCACCAGCAGCGATTGCAGCTTTAGCAACCTCAGCTCGTGTTGTATCAACACTGACAACTGCGCCATCTTTTACTAATTCAGTAATAACTGGAATTACTCTTTTTAACTCTTCATCCTCACTTACTCGTTCTGCGCCAGGACGAGTTGATTCACCACCAACATCAATAATGTCTGCACCTTCTGCAATTAATCTGCGTCCTTGGTTTACTGCATCTTTAGGATCTAAAAACTTGCCGCCATCTGCAAATGAATCTGGTGTGACATTTAAGATTCCAAGCACCAAGGTGCTTTGTGTGGCAGGCATGATTTACCGAGATTGATTAATTAAGGAGATTGCTTCAGCCCGCGTTGCTGGATTCATTAACTGACCGCGCACAGCAGATGTAGTTGTTCTTGCTTGTGATTTACGAACACCGCGCATTGACATACATAAATGTTCACAATCAATAATCACAATTACCCCACCTGGTTGCAAAATTTCTACTAATGCATCAGCAATTTGAGAAGTTAATCTTTCTTGAACTTGTGGCCTTCTGGCATATAGATCAACTAAGCGAGCCAACTTTGAAAGTCCGGTAATTCTTCCGCTTTCACCTGGGATATAACCGATATGTGCAACGCCATGGAATGGTGTTAAGTGGTGCTCACAATGTGAAAATACTTCAATCTCGCGAACAATAACTAACTCTTTATGTCCGATATCAAAGGTAGTTGTTAATACATCCTCTGGTTTTTGCCAAAGTCCGGCAAAGTTTTCTCTAAATGCTTTTGCAACTCGCTTGGGCGTATCTTTTAAACCATCACGGGTTGGATCTTCACCAATTGCTAGAAGTAATTCCGTAACCGCTTTTTCAGCACGTGATTGATCAAACTCATTCTTGGCACCACCATCATGTGGTCCCATGGAAAGTGAGTTGATATCACTCATTATCGTTAGGCTTTTTTGCAGCTGTTTTCTTTGCTGGTTTTTCTTCAGCCTTAGTTTTAATAGTCGCTGGCTTTAACGCAACTGGTGGAATATCTGAAGGTGTACGAAGCTTTGATCCAGTCCATGCAGCACGTTTGCGCACCTTCTTTACCTTCTTAAATACCTTCTCGATCTCCTCTTTATTTAAGGTTTCTTTCTCAAGAAGGGCATTAACTAAATCATCTAAAACATCACGATTTGCCACCAAAATATCAAATGCTTCTTGGTGAGCGGTTTCAATCATGCTGCGAATTTCAGAGTCAACAATTGCTGCCACATTCTCTGAGTAATCACGTTGGTGTCCATAATCGCGGCCTAAGAATGGTTGTGAATCAGAGATGCCTAATTTAATGGCGCCTAATGTTTCAGTCATTCCATATTGGGTAACCATTGCGCGAGCTAAATTAGTTGCTTTCTCAATGTCATTAGATGCACCAGTTGTTGGATCATGGAAAATTAACTCTTCAGCGGCGCGACCACCCATTGTGTAAGCAAGTTGATCAAGCATTTGATTACGAGTTACGGCGTAACGATCTTCATCAGGTAACACCATTGTGTAACCAAGTGCGCGACCACGCGGCATGATGGTTACTTTATGAACTGGATCAGTATGTGGAAGTGCGTATGCAACAAGTGCATGTCCACCCTCGTGATAAGCGGTAATCCGGCGCTCTTCTTCAGTCATTAAGCGAGATTGCTTTTGTGGACCAGCCATCACGCGATCAATTGCTTCATCAACATCAGAGTTGCTAATTACTTTATTTCCTTCACGAGCAGCAAGTAATGCAGCTTCATTTAAAACATTTGCGAGATCTGCGCCAGTAAAACCTGGTGTGCGCTTGGCATACGAAGGTAAATCAACATCTTTTGCAATCGGTTTATTTTTTGCATGTACCGCCAAGATGGCAGCGCGACCTTTTAGATCAGGACGATCTACAGGAATTTGGCGATCAAATCTTCCAGGACGAAGTAATGCTGGATCTAATACATCTGGTCGGTTAGTTGCCGCAATTAAAATTACTGAACCATTTGCTTCAAAGCCATCCATCTCAACTAATAATTGATTTAATGTTTGCTCGCGCTCATCATTTCCGCCACCAAGACCGGCGCCACGTTGGCGACCAACTGCATCAATTTCATCAACAAAGACAATTGCCGGTGCATTTGCTTTGGCTTGCATAAACAAATCACGTACGCGGGAAGCGCCAACGCCAACAAACATCTCTACAAACTCAGAGCCAGAGATTGAATAGAAAGGCACCTTTGCTTCACCAGCAACGGCGCGTGCAAGTAATGTCTTGCCAGTTCCTGGTGGACCATAAAGTAAAACGCCCTTAGGAATCTTGGCACCAATTGCTTGGTACTTTGCAGGTTCTGCTAAGAAATCTTTAATTTCGCGAAGTTCGGCAACTGCTTCATCCGCACCTGCCACATCAGCAAAGGTATTAGTTGGCGTCTCTTTAGTATTTAACTTAGCGCGAGAGCGACCAAATGAAAATACTTTGCCGCCTTGTCCGCCGCCCATAAATAACATCAACAAGAAAATAATTAAGAAAATCGGCAGAATGCTTAGCAGTAATGAAATAAAGAATGATTGTGTTGGAACTTCTACATTCCACTTACTTGCTGGTGGATTGCTAGTTAATAACTCGATAATTAATGGCTCTTGGCCAACAACATATGAAGCTTCTAGCCGTTGTGCGCCATCAACAAATTCACCTGATTTTAAAACAACTCGAATCTTTTGATCGCGATCTACAACAATCGCCGATTCAACCTTGTCTTGTGCTAACTCATTTAAAATTACAGAAGTATCAACTGTGGTGAATTTATTATCGCCAGTTGAGATTTGGCCAAAGATGCTGACCGCAAATAATGCAGCGATGATCCAAAATAATGGACCGCGCAAAATTTTACGGAATGTTTGTGGTGTTGGCTTTTTGCTACCGATGCCAGCCTTTTTACCCTTGCCAGGTTGCTTAAGCTTTGGCAGTTTAAAACCACTCTTCTTTTGCGCCACGAATTAATTCACTCTCTTTAAATAATGAATAGGTACTACTTGCAGGGGCTTAAGAATAAAGGTGTTTTGCAAGAACGCCAATAAATGGCAAATTCCGATACTTCTCGTTGAAATCAAGCCCATAACCCACCACGAATTCGCTGGGAATATCAAAGCCCACATACTTAGCATCAACCTTTACCGTTGCTGCATCTGGCTTACGTAATACCGTCAAAATATTTACAGATTTTGCACCACGTGAATTTAAGTTTTCCGTTAGCCAAGAAAGTGTTAATCCAGTATCTAAAATATCTTCCACAATTAAAACTTCACGTCCTAAAATATCTGAATCTAAATCTTTTAAAATTCTAACTACGCCACTTGATTTAGTTCCGGCGCCGTATGAAGAAACCGCCATCCAATCCATATCAACATGTCGTTGCAGATGACGAGAAAAATCTGCCATCGCCATAATCGCACCTTTTAATACACCAACTAAAATTAAATCGCGGCCTTCGTAATCTTTTAGAACTTGCGCCGCCATCTCCTTTAAGCGATTTTGAATCTGCTCCTCAGATACAACAATCTTCTCGATGTCATTACTGATTGCTGCTAGATCCACGTTTTCTCCTTAAAGAGTTGAGAGGGTGATTCTGCCGGAAATTCTAGAAAGCTTCACATTTCCCGGAAGCGACACCTCTTTTTGTCCATGCCAATCAGAGATTAAAGCCTCAGCCGATGCAATGTGATCTGCAGAAAGCATGCCACTTGGTGCACCAGCTTTATAGATTGCAAGACGTAATACTCGAGTTCTAATCGCCTTTGGTAGGCGCTCTAGCTCTGCCACATCTAAATTACTGGCATCTGCTTGTGAAAAGTATTGATTAGCAAAATCATCTAATGCATCTGCATCATCGCGTAATAAATCTGCGGTGCGGGCAAGTGCTTCGGTAATTCCTGGCCCTAAATTCTCTTCAAAGATAGGCAGTAAATTCTTTCTAACTTTAACGCGGGCAAATCTTTCATCAAGATTATGTGGGTCATCCCAAACTTTAATTCCGGCTTCAATGCACGCAGCCGCTGTTTGCGCGCGAGTGTTCTTAAGAAGTGGGCGCACAAAAATATTATTAACAGTTGCCATTCCCGATAATGATCTAGCTCCAGATCCACGTGCTAAACCAAGCAAAACTGATTCGGCTTGATCATTTAATGTGTGTGCCAACATAAAATATTTTGGTTGATATGAATCAATAAATTGTTTAAAGATCAAATAGCGAGCGCGCCGAGCCGATGCTTCCAAGCCATCTGTTACTTCAACATTTGCCCGCGCTGTTGCAACCTCTGAGTAGCCAAGCTCTTTTAACTTTGCAACAGTTTGTGCTGCAATTTCTGCGGAGTTACTTTGCAAGCCATGATCTACAACAACGGGAATAATCTTTGAGTTATTTGATTCTTTTAATAATGCTGCTGCAAGTGCCATGGAATCTGTGCCACCTGAGCAACCAAACAAAATGGTTTCACCACTTACCCAAGGTTTTACTGATTTGCGAATCTCCCACAAGCTCATAGGGAGAAGATTAGACCCGGCCTCCGTAAGGCATTAAACCCTTAACGCTATAGATGCTTGAGTAAAGCAATCCACGATCCTTTGAATTCGCCTCCCACATCATGCCACCGCCGGCATAAATTGTGATGTGGTGAATTGTGCTGACAGTTCCTTTGTATGAATAGAAAAGTAAATCTCCTGGAACTAACTCACTTAATTTAACCCGCTTAGTTGCCACCCAGAATAAAGATGAGTTAAGGCGATCCCAATTTGGGAAACCAAGTCCGGCTGCGCGGTATGAGGCGTAAACCAAGCCAGAACAATCAAAGGAGTTTGGTCCTTCATTTCCCCAAACATATGGCTTGCGCGCTTCAACCTGCTTCTTGGCATATGCAACCGCAGCTGTTCGCATCTCTTCAGTTGATCGAGTTGATGAACGTCCAGTGAAACCAATATCTGGCCACACCTTTGATTGATCAACGGTATGAGATGCAATATCGGCATTTGCCTCTTCAAGTAATGCAAGTTGGCGTTGTTGCTCCAAAGTTAATCTAGTTTTTTGGGCAACTGCTAACTCTTTAGCTAATTTATCTTGAACCGCTTGTAATTTATCAACCTCTTCTTGTTGCATCGCTTTAGCAACATCTGCTTCCTTCTTTGCTGCTGAAACCTTTATTGTTGCTGCAGCTTGTGCTTGCTTAGCAACATCTGCTGCTTTTTGCGCAGAGCTTGCTACTACTTCAGCAGATTTAAATCGATCTAGTGCATTTGAGTTGTTATCTCCCAGTGCATCTAATGTGCTTAGGCGATCAGCTAAATCCTGTGGCCCATCAGCATGTAATAAAGTTTCAATATCGGTAAAGCCAGTTCCCATCACATATGCATTAACTGCCATCTTGCCAATGGCTCGCTTGCCAGCACTTACTGAAGCTTGTGCTGCTTGCAGATGTTTCATCGCAATATCTGCTGCTTTAGTTTTCATCTTTAATTCCGCAACTGCTTGGTTATATAACTTAGTTTTTGCAGTTGATATGGCAACTAATTGTTTTAATGTTTTCTTTGCTGTGCTTAATTTTTTCGCAGCTGCATCTGCGGCTGCCTTCTTCTCTGCCTCAATCTTCTTAGCGGCATCAATTTGTGCCTGTGTTGGCTTTGGTGGCGCAGCAATTGCAGCTGCAGGTACCAATGCAAAAATTAGGGAGGCAGTGATGATTTTCTTCATTAGTTTGATACATCCCGGCGTTTAAATAAAAATGCCACAATCGCTAAGCCGCCTAACAAGAATGCGTAACTGGTAATTAATGCGTACTTATAAGAAATATTTTCCGTTCCACCTGAGGCAACAATTGAAAGTAATTGACCTGGGAAGTACTTAGCTAAATCCTCCACAAAGACAGATAACAAACCTTCAATAATTAAGTTCCAGATAACACCAATGGAAATTGCAGAAATTGGTGATCTAAATAAAAGCCCAAGAATCATGCCAAATATGCCGTAACCAATGGTTGCGATAATTACATTTATAAAGGTGCGAAGGGCAGCTGATCTTGCATCTGATGTGCCCCAAGCAGCGGTAGAAATATCTTTTACGCCAGCAAATAAATAGGACAGTGCAAAGGTAACAATTCCCGCTGAAACCACTACAACTATGGCAAATAACTTCATCGCACCTAATTTGCCAAGTAAAACCTTCATCCGAGATGGTTGGCGAACTAATAAATTTCGCAACGTGCCATAGGTGTACTCCTGCGCAGTTTGCGCCGCAAAAATACATAACGCAACAATGCCTAGTAATCCAGCAGCGTTGCTAAAACTTAGTGATAAGCCAGATGGTAAAGCCAAAGTTTCACGAGAAATTCGAATTCCTTCTCGGCCATTTCCCTGTGGTGAATCAACTAATAAAAATAGTAAAGAGGTAGTTAGGCCAGTAATGAATAAAACTGCAGCTAATGTAGAAAGTGAAAGTGATGCCCGCTTTAATTTAACCAGCTCTGCTTTAAATACATTAAACATCTTTACTCACCTGTCATTTCAAAAAATGTTTCTTCTAGTGATGCTTGAATAGGCGCAAGAGATGCCAATGTAATGCCGGCAGCAAAGGCCGCTTTATTTAATTGCGCTGCAAAATTTTGTTCACCTTTAACATGCACTGCATCATCTAGAAGTGTTGCTTGATGACCTAGTGATTTAGCAATTTCAACTAACTTATTTAAATCCTTCATATCTTCCGGCTTTGCAACAACCACTGGTTGTTGAGCCGCTAGTAATTCACTTGTCTTGCCAGTGAAAATAACCTTGCCTTCGCGCAACATGACAAGTTGATCACAAATCATTTCTAACTCACTTAATAAGTGAGAGGAAACAAAGATGGTTGAACCTTCATCTGCTAATTGTCGAAGCAGTGCACGTACCTCTTGAATACCAGCTGGATCTAAACCATTTGTTGGTTCATCCAAAATAAGTAACTTTGGATTTGGCAGTAGCGCTGCCGCAATTCCTAATCTTTGTTTCATACCCAATGAATATGTTTTGTACTTAGAATCTCCGCGATCGCCAAGTCCAACCTTCTCTAGTAAGCCTTGTACTGAATCAGTTGAAAATCCACCAAGCTTTGCCAAGACAACTAAATTTTGTGTGCCGGTTAATGCCGGGTAAAAAGCTGGACCTTCAATCATTGCCCCTACGCGAGGTAAATACTTTTCAGGTTGTGAAATATCTTCACCAAGTACATGTCCATCACCAGTTGTTGGAGATATTAATCCAAGCAACATTCGAATTGTTGTAGTTTTACCAGAACCATTTGGTCCAACAAAGCCACAAATACTTCCCATTGGTACTGAAAAATTGGCATGTGAAACCGCCATTCGCTCTGCATATTTCTTGCTGAGATCGCGCACATCAATAGCGGTGTTTTGCATATATCTATTGTCGCAGATCAACCTTTAAAAATTACTTAAGCAATACTCCAAATACAATCAATAATGAGTAAATGCTGAGAAAAGTAATCGACCAATTGAATAATCTCGCTGCATCTGTATCAGATTTACTTTTACTTAAGCGAATTAACTCAAGCTTCCAACCAATTACCAGGGCAATAGTGGCGATTATCATCCAATATGAAATATCAGCGGTGATTAATACTGCAACAGATGTAATCACCATAAATGTTGAGTGAAACCACATTTGTTTAACAACAGAGCTCATCGGTGCTATCGCAGGCAACATTGGAAAATCAGCTGCTTGGTACTGATCGCGATACTTAACCGCAAGTGCCCAAAAATGTGGAGGTGTCCAAAAAAAGACAACTAAGAAAAATAACCAAGAGGTTAATGTCAATGAATTAGTTACCGCTGCTTGCCCAATTAGTACTGGCATACAACCTGCGATACCACCCCAAACAATATTTTGAGATGTGTTCTTCTTAAGCAACAGTGTGTAGCCAAGTACATAAAAAGCAATGGCAAATAAGGTCAATAAGGTTGCAAGTGTTGTTGTAAAAATCTGAAATATTGCAAGTGAAAGCATTGATATGCCAGTTGCAAAAACTAGCGCTGCTCTTTGTGAAATTACGCCAGTAACAATTGGCCGATTTGCAGTTCGTTGCATCAAAGCATCTGAATCACTTTCTAGCGCCATGTTAAAAGCATTTGCCGCGCCAGCCGCCAAAGTTCCACCCAACAAGGTGGCAATAGTTATCGAAAGTTTTGGTACACCATTTGTGGCCAGAAATAACGCTGGAACTGTAGTTACTAATAACAGTTCTACTACGCGCAATTTCATTAATGAGATGTAGCTTGCCAACATGATCACAACTCTATCGGTGAAATAGATTAATTAATTTGTAGCAGTTGTTAATGCGGTTGTGGTTGTGGTGGGAATAACAGGTGGTTTTGTAATAGTTCCCAGCATTCGATCAATTGCCGAACGAGCCGCATTTTGAATCCGCTTTGTTCTGCCAACATGATCTGCAATCACCACAAAGACATACTCTTTTTCACCAGAGGTGGCGTAGCCAGCAAGTGAAACTGTATGCCGAATAGATCCCGTCTTTGCTTTTACTAATCCAACAGCTTGTGGCGCAGTTCCTTTATAGCGACCAATCAAAGTTCCAGATACTCCACCAACCGGTAAGGAGTCATAAACCATTTTTAATTGTGGTTCCGTTCTAATTTTTAATAACAATTGCGAAACGGTGGTTGCTGAAATCTTATTTGCACCTGATAGTCCAGATGCATCCTCAAGATTTAATCCGGCGGTATTGACGCCAAGACCAGTTAACTTATCTATCACCATATTATTTAAACCAGTTTTATTCGCCGAAAAACCATTTCTAACCACTGCCAACATGGCAAGCCGCTGCGCTAATAAGTTATCGCTATAAAGATTAGTAAATCTGATAATGCTAGAAAGCTTGGGTGAAACGATTTCTGCGATTTTTTCAGTAACTACAGTTGATGTATCAGTTCCTTTTGGCAGTACCGTAGTTTTAATTGAAGAGCTCTTCTTTAGCGCCCGCTTTGCGCTTTTGATATCAGATCCACTAACACCTGTGTATTGAATGCTGATTACTCGAAGGTTGTTTCGTTTATTTAAAGCAGCGCTTAATAAAGTAGGTAAGTACGCTCTCTTATTCGCATTGCGTTC
>CAEZUT010000016.1_pt1 | contig 12868 bp, 11 predicted proteins | sample 7264551 | NCBI WGS metagenome assembly CAEZUT01 (sample SAMEA6813837, study PRJEB35770) | uncultured Actinomycetes bacterium | biome: Freshwater; feature: Freshwater reservoir; material: water | place: Czech Republic | collected 2016-04-20 | depth 0.5m m
CATGGATTCGAGCAGATCTGCCAACATCTGAATTGGTTAAAGTCGCAGCAAATTCATTTCTCGCCACAAAAATTTCATTTATTAATGCCATGGCGGAAATTTGCGAAGCAGCCGGTGGCGATGTAACTGTCTTGGCAAAAGCTATCGGTTATGACCCTCGCATCGGCAGCAAATTCTTACAAGCTGGAATTGGTTTTGGTGGCGGATGTTTACCAAAGGATATTCGCGCATTTATGGCACGAGCTGAAGAGCTAGGCGCACAACAAGCACTTGAATTCTTAAAGGAGATTGATTCAATTAACTTACGTGCGCGCCAACGAATTATTGAATTAGTTCGTAAAGATTTAAGTGATGATCTAAAGGGTAAGAAAATTGCCATTCTTGGTGCTGCCTTTAAACCAGACAGTGATGATGTGCGCGACTCACCAGCACTTGATATCGCAGCACAAATTCAAGCAGCTGGTGCATTGGTGACAGTGCATGATCCAAAAGCAATCGCAAATGCACAAAAGCGTTTTCCGGCATTAAATTTTGCAGATAATGTAGAAAAAACATTGCAGGATGCTGAATTAGTTTTGCATCTAACTGAGTGGAAGATCTATCGTGAATTAGATCCCGCAAAGATGAAATCTCTGGTTAAAAATGCAATCATGATTGATGGCCGAAACGCCTTAGATCGCACTGCATGGCGTAATGCTGGTTGGAAGTTTCGCGCCCTTGGTCGCGCAGATGAGATGGCTAAGTAGTTGAGCGATCAAATAGATCAATTGTTGGCATTAAAAACTTGGGCGGTAGTTGGGTTAAGTAATAATCCAGATCGAGCCGCATTTGGTGTAGCTAAATTATTAATAGAAAAGGGACACACTGTAATTCCAGTTCATCCAAAGGCTGAAACTGTTCATGGACAAATTGGTTATGCGAAGTTAAGTGAAATTCCAGTTGCCGTAGATGTAGTTGATATCTTTGTTAACTCTGACTTAGCCGGCGCAGTTGTTAATGAAGCGATTGCAATTGGCGCCAAGGGTGTCTGGTTGCAATTAGATGTAATTGATGAAGGCGCAGTAGCTCGGGCCAAAGATGCTGGTTTGTTGGCGGTTATGAATCATTGTCCGGCTATCGAATATCGAAAGCGCGGCTAGGAATCTATTTCTCCGCTGTAGTACTGCTGGGCATGAATTACCTCTGTTAACAACGATTCTAAATTCTCGCCAGATAAACCAACTATCTTTAATCTCTGATCAAACTTTAAATTTGGATTTCGCGCCATTAAATGTAGATAAGGCCGGTAATCATCACTTTGTGGATCTGTCTTTAAAAATCCGGTAACTGTGTAGCTCTTACTTGATCCGCTATCACCCAGCGGTAAATCCAATACTGCACGTAGATACTGCTCATAATAATCAGTGACTGAGTTTATTTGTGTAGCAAAGGCTGAAATAGGTTGAAGCCAATTAATCTTTAATAGTTTTTGATAATCATTAGCATCAACAAGTAATTCCACAGCACCTGTTAACGCCAACTCTGCTAATAGATTTAAATTAGAAACTGCAATTGTAATTGCCTGCTCTTCACTAACACCAGGAGCTGGAGTAATCACCAAATCATTATTGATTAATGAGATTGGCCAAATAACCGATTGCGCATGAGCGGAGCGAGCGGACAGGATTGCTAGTTGTTCCCCACTTGTAGTTGATAATTCAATTGTTGCTACGGCATCAAGTAATTTGCTGGATGGATAAATAACTACACCAGCAGATTCTGCGCTGCGAATTGCAGCTGTTGAAATTAGATCTGGTTCAATGCAAAGTAATTTACAATCTGCGCCAAAATTGCTTAATTCCTCAGCTGACATGGTTTCAGTACTGCTTTTGATTTGAACACCTAATCGCGCTGCGGCTTGCGATATTTGCGAAATCACATGTGCTGGTGCGATAACGCCAACAAGTGGGAATGCCATGTAATAAGGTTACCCGCATAATGGTTAACTTAATTCTTGCCTCATCTTCACCTTCTCGTCTTCGCTTACTTAAAAGTGTTGGCATCAACCCACAAGTTCTAGTAAGTGGTGTAGATGAAGAGTCACCGGAGATAACCGCACTGGCACCAAGTGAAATGGTTTTAGCTTTAGCAATTATGAAAGCACACACTGTAAAAGAGGGTGCACAAGCTGACTCCTTAATTTTGGGCTGCGATTCCACCTTTGAATTTAATGGCCAATCAATTGGTAAGCCAGGCAGTAAAGAGAATGCAATTGCCAACTCCAAAATGTTAAGTGGCAAGTATGGATACTTACATACTGGACATTGTTTAATTGATTTGAAAAAAGGTATCGAACTTACAGAGCGATCAACTGCCAAAGTCAGCTTTGCTGAAATGACAGATGTTGAAATTACTGACTATGTAGATTCAGGTGAACCAATTAATTTAGCTGGCGGATTTTCACTAGATGGCTTAAGTGCGCCATTTATTACAAAGATTGAAGGAGATCCAAGTGGCATCATTGGGTTATCACTTCCCTTGCTTAGAAAAATGGTTATCTCACTTGGTTACAACTGGCCAGATTTAAAAAATTCTTAATTTATTAGGATAAGTTAGGCCAATGAGCGATCTATATAAAGACCCAATTGGAACTGCTGAAAAAGCTGCAAAGGCGATCGCCGAAAAAACAGGTAAAGCAAAACATGATGTTGCACTTGTCATGGGCTCTGGTTGGATCTCAGCCGCAGATGCACTTGGCACACCAACACATGAGTTTTCCGTAACTGATATTCCAGGTTTTCCGGCACCAACAGTTGTTGGTCATGGTGGAAAGGTTAGATCTTACGAATTAGCTGGCGGTATAAATGCTTTGGTTTTCTTAGGCCGAACACATTTCTACGAAGGTTTAGGAATGGAACCAGTTGCACACGCTGCTCGCACCGCGGTTAAGGCTGGATGTAAAGCGGTTGTATTAACCAATGCTTGTGGTGGTATTAATACTGAATACAAAGTAGGTCAACCAGTTTTGATTAAAGATCACATCTCATTAACTGCCGCCTCCCCATTAATTGGTGCAGATTTTGTTGATTTAACAGATCTATACAGCAAGCGCTTACGGGCTCTTGTAAAGGCAGAGGATTCAACTCTGGCAGAAGGTGTTTATGTGCATTGGCGTGGACCTTCTTATGAAACTCCTGCTGAAATTCGCATGATGCGCACATTAGGTGCAGATCTAGTTGGTATGTCCACCGTTCCAGAAGCGATTGCCGCACATGCACTTGGCGCTGAAGTATTAGGAATCTCGCTAGTAACAAATGCAGCTGCAGGTGTTACAGGTGAAAAACTAAATCATGAAGAGGTTATTGCCGCTGGCAAAGCAGCAGCAGATCGCATGGGTAAATTGCTCGCCGCGGTATTACCAAAGTTGTGATTTCTCAAGATTTAACGCAAGAGGTAATGCAATGGATCAAGCATGATCCAGATCCAAAAACAGCAGCACAATTACAACAATGGCTAAATGAAAATAATCAATCAGAGTTAAAGCGGTCCTTTAATGGCTTCTTACAATTTGGTACCGCCGGCCTTCGTGGCCCAATGGGTCCTGGTCCATCATGCATGAATCGCGCCGTTGTCAGCAGAGCAGCTGCAGGTATTGCCGCCTTTATGAAAGCACATGGCTTGAAATCAGTTGTTATTGGCAGAGATGCCAGACATGGCTCTAAAGATTTTGCTAAAGACTCTGCTGAGATATTAGCTGGCGCAGGATTTAAAACCTTTGTATTACCTCGTGAATTACCAACTCCAATACTGGCCTATGCGGTAAATAAATTAAAGGCAGATGTTGGAATTATGGTGACGGCAAGTCACAACCCCGCGATCGATAACGGTTACAAGGTTTACTTAGGCGGTGTGATTAATGGTGTTAATTACCATGGATCACAAATAATTTCGCCAATTGATCGTGAGATATCTGATTTCATTAGCAAGGCAGAGCTAAAACCTAATCGTCTAACTTCATATGAGACGGTTCCAGAGACGGTAATTACCGATTACATAAAATCAGTTTCAGTTCTGGTTAAAACCCCAAATCAACTTAAGATCGTATATACGGCATTACATGGAGTTGGTTCCGAGACCTTTCTACAAGTATTTAAAGAGGCAGGTTTTGCAAAACCAATAATGGTCACTGAACAGGAAAAAGCTGATCCGGATTTTCCAACCACTGCCTTTCCTAACCCAGAAGAGGCAGGTGCTATTGATTTAGCACTTGATTATGCCAAGCAACACAATGCTGATTTAGTAATTGCCAATGATCCAGATGCTGATCGATGTGCGATCGCCATTAATGATCCAGAGCATGGTTGGCGCATGTTACGTGGTGATGAAGTTGGCGCAATTTTAGGAAAGTACTTCTTAGCTAAAGACCGAATCAATAATGGAGCATTTGCTAACTCATTAGTTTCATCTTCGTTACTAAGTAAAATGGCAAAGAAATCTGGCATCGAATTTCATGAGACTTTAACTGGCTTTAAGTGGATCTCAAAAATTTCAAACTTGGCATTTGGTTATGAAGAGGCACTTGGATATTGCGTTGATGCTAAAAATGTTAATGATAAGGATGGAATTAGCGTGGCAGTTATGCTGGCGCAAATCGTCGGTGAGTTAAAAAGTGCCGGAATCTCGATTCCAGATTATTTAAATGAAATTGGTCATGAGTTTGGATTCCACAAGACAGATCAGATTTCGGTCAGAGTAAGTGATCTTTCAATAATTGATAAGTTGTTATCTAATGTAACAAGTAATCCACCAAAAACTTTAGCCGGATCTGAGTTGATTTCAGTTGAGGATTTAGCTAAATCACCGAGCATGCCAACACCTGGCATACGTTGTTTTTACAACAATGGAATTCGCATCATTGTTAGACCAAGTGGAACTGAGCCAAAGTTAAAGTGTTATATCGAGGTTGTTTCAGCAAGCAAAGCAGATGCGCAATTGCGTTGTGATCAAATTAAGAAAGAGTTAGCAACTACTCTGCAGCAATAGCTAGGTAAGCTGGTTTTACAACCTTTTCAATAATTTCAAGTCGCTCTTCAAATGGAATAAATGAGCTCTTCAATGCATTTACCGTTACGCGTTGTAAATCTACAAACTTCCAATCAAATGCCTCCACACATTGATTCATTTCATGTGTCATAGAAGTGTTGCTCATTAATCGGTTATCGGTATTTAAAGTGATTCTAAAACGTAACTTTGCCAGCACACCAATTGGATGTTCTTTGTAAGTTTTAGCTGCGCCAGTTTGTAGATTTGAAGTTGGGCAAAGTTCAAGTGGGATACGGCGATCTCGCACATATGATGCCAATCTTCCCAGCTTTGGAGTTGGCCCACTGAAATCAATATCATCAATGATTCGAACGCCATGACCTAAGCGCTCAGCACCACAAATTTGAATTGCTTCCCAAATTGATGGCAATCCATAAGCCTCACCAGCATGAATAGTGAAGTGTGCATTTTCGCGTCTTAAGTACTCAAAAGTTTCTAATTGTTTTGTTGGTGGGAAACCATCTTCAGGTCCGGCAATATCAAAACCAACAACACCTTTGTCGCGATACTTAACAACCGCCTCTGCTGCCTCTTGAGATCTGCCAGCTTGGCGCATTCCGCAAAGCAATGATTCAACGCGAATTTGTTTGCCCTCTTTAGCCGCTTCTGCCATTCCTTGTTTGTAACCTTCAGTTGTTGCTTCAACAACTTGGTCAATACTTAAACCTTGTTCGGTAAATAACTCTGGTGCACCACGAACTTCGGCATAGACAACGCCATCACGAGCTAAATCAATTGCGCACTCGCGAGCAACTTGAATTATGGCTTCTTGGGTTTGCATCACTGCAATTGTGTGGGAAAAAGTTTCCAGGTAACGAACCAATGAGTGTGAATTACATGATTCCTCAAACCAATTTCCTAATGCAATTGGATCATTAGTTGGAAGTTTTTTGTAACCAATTTTTTCGGCGATCTCAATTATTGTTTGTGGGCGCAGACCACCATCTAAGTGATCATGCAAAACCGCTTTGGGCAGACGTTTAACCTGATCCTTACTTGGTTTATTGCTTAGTGACACTTACCCCTCAATTCGTTCTATAACTAATGGTAGGCGATTAATTTTTTCATCGACACCACCAATTGAAAACGCATCAACTAACGCATCTTTGGCACGTTCAAATCGGGCACTCTCATCGGTATGTAAAGTTAAAATCGTTTGACCATTTTTAACCATCTCACCTGGTTTAGCGTGAATTTCAATTCCAGCCCCTGCTTGCACAACCTCACCTTGTTTAGATCTACCAGCACCTAAGCGCCATGCTGCAACGCCAACCTTCATGGCATCTAGTGTTAGTAATTTGCCATCACTTTGCGCCTTAATTTCAATCTTCTCTTTTGCAACTGGAAGTGGTGCATCATTATCGCCACCTTGTGCTGCCACCATTTTGCGCCAAGCATCCATTGCTAATCCATTTTTTAATGCAGTAGCGGGATCAACTTTAGGTTTAATTCCAACTGCATCTAACATCTCATTTGCCAGCAAAACAGTTAACTCAACAACATCTGCTGGTCCACCGCCTGATAAAACTTCTAAAGTTTCACGCACTTCAAGAGCATTTCCAGCAGTTAAACCAAGTGGAACATCCATTGCGGTAACCAATGCTCTAGTTTTAACGCCAGCTCTTTTACCTAGTTCAACCATGGTGCGCGCAAGTAGCCCAGCATCCTTTGGATCACTCATAAATGCACCAGAACCAGTTTTAACATCAAGGATTAATGCACTTGTTCCTTCGGCAATTTTCTTACTCATAATTGAAGATGCAATTAATGGAATTGCTTGCACAGTTGCTGTTACATCACGAAGTGCATATAACTTCTTATCTGCTGGTGCCAACCCTGCTCCAGCTGCGCAAATTACTGCGCCACAATCTTGTAATACCTTTAACATCTCTGCATTACTTAATGATGCTTTCCAACCCTTAATCGATTCCATCTTGTCTAAGGTTCCACCGGTATGACCAAGTCCGCGACCTGATAATTGTGGAACTGCTGCGCCACATGCTGCAACCAACGGCGCAAGTGGCAAAGTAATTTTATCGCCAACTCCACCTGTTGAATGTTTATCCACTGTTGGGCGATCTAACATCGACCAATTCATTCGCTCACCACTTGCAATCATGGCATCTGTCCAGCGAGAGATTTCGCGATTGTTCATACCATTTAACAAAATTGCCATTAACAACGCTGACATTTGTTCATCAGCGATAACACCACGAGTGTAGGCGTCTATCGTCCAATCAATTTGATCATCATTTAATTCAAATTTATCTCGCTTAGCCGAAATTATTTCAACAGCTGCGTAACGCTCACTCACTTATTTAAATCCTCTGGTCCAAATGCCCAAGGCAACATATGAGACATTGGCTTTGGTCCATCTGGAGTCATAAATAACATTTCATTTCCGCCATGTTCAAATAACAATTGGCGACAACGACCACATGGTGATAAATAATTTCCATCGCCATCAACACAAACCGCAGCTATTAATCGGCCACCACCAGTTGCTGTTAAAGATGAAATTAATCCGCACTCAGCACACAAGCCAACACCATAACTGGCGTTCTCACTATTACAACCAACGACTACTCGCCCATCATCTACTAATGCAGCAACGCCAACTTTAAAGTTTGAGTAAGGCGCATACGCCTTTTTCATAATCTCTTTAGCTGATTGGTGCAGAGATTCCCAATTGATTTCCATGGGGTAATTCTCCTACGAAATTAAATTACTTATTACCAGTTACTTATTCCCACGTGAATACGGAATTCCATCTGCCGCAGGTGCACGAACCCGCCCAACCACGCCAGAGACTGCAATGATTGTTGCTACATAAGGCACCATCAACATGAACTCTGAAGGGATTGAAAATCCAATAATTGAAAGATTGCCTTGCAAACTTGTAGTGAATCCAAAAAATAGAGCAGCAATAACCGCTCCGCGAGGTGTCCATTTTCCAAAGATTAAACAAGCAAGTGCAATAAAGCCTGCGCCCGCTGTCATCTCTTTAGTGAAGCTACCAACTGCACCTAATGTGAAATAAGAGCCACCGATTCCAGCGACCAAACCAGCAAGCAATACATTCTTATAACGGAGACTATTCACATCGATGCCAACGCTATCTGCCGCGATTGGAAGTTCACCAATTGCCCTCGTACGAAGTCCCCAACGAGTTTTATATAAACCAAATTGGATTGCTGCAACTATAAGGTACATTAAGTAAACAATTATTGTTTGATTAAATAGTATTGGCCCCAGAATCGGTAATTTTGCCAGTAATGGAATTGAAATTCTTTCAAATGTTGGACCGATATTCCAAGTATCTCCAGATGGAACTAGTAATTTTGAGTAAATGTAGCCAGTTAAACCAATTACTAAAACATTTAGTACAAATCCTAAAATTACTTGATCAACCTGATATTTAATTGCAAAAAAGGCAAGAAGTAAGGAAACCAACATGCCGGCTAACGGGGCAAGAAATAAACCAATCAATGCACTTTGGCTAATGCTTGCGACCATCGCAGATACACAAGCCGCAAACAACAATTGACCTTCAATCGCAATATTGATAACACCAGATTTTTCACACAATAATCCAGAAAGTGAGCCGAAGATTAAAGGCACCGAGAACATGATCGCACCTTGAAGAATTCCAGTAAATGGGACAAATTTTCCAGCAGCAGTCCAACATAGAAATGCCAGTATGCTGCCAAACCCAAATACGAAGCTGCCGAGAATTATTTTTTTGCCCAATCTAAATTGTAAATAAGCTATTGCAATTCCAAACAATGCCAAAAATAAGAAAAGGCCAGCGCCAGTTTTTGAGGGTAGTGCCCATTCATTTATAAGCTGCCATTCTTTATCAACAACAAAACCAAAGGTTATATCTTCCTTCTTATTTGACTTGAAGTAGAAAATATAAGAAAAGAACATCAGAAATAAAGACATTGCATAAATGCTACGCCTTTGACGTACCTGATTACTGCTCAAGAATGCCATTATCCGTTCCAACCTTTAGCGGTAATAGCTTTTTCGGAAATTTCATTTTTTATTCTAAAAATAAATTTGATTAAAGCGGGAGTTGCAATAAAGAGAACAATAAGTGCCTGTATAACTTGAACAATCTCTAGGGGTGTTCCAGTTACTGACAACAAATTTAATCCGCTTGTTTGAAGCGCTCCAAACAAAAAGGCGGCTAAAACTGTGCCTAAAACTGATGCGCGACCTAACAATGCAACAGTAATTGCATCAAATCCATAGCTTCCACCAACATCTGTTCCGAGTGCATGATTTGTACCTAGGACATGCACTGCTCCACCAAGGCCGGCTAAGGCTCCACATATAAACATCGTTGAAAAAGTTACAAAACCAGTTGATATACCAGCAGTCTTAGCCGCGCTAGCGCTGGCTCCCACCGCCCTAAATTTAAAACCAAGAGTGCTTTTATTTAACACCCACCAGACAAATACCGCTACAACTAACGCAATAATTATTCCCAAATTAACTCGAAGATCTTGTCCTAGAAGCTTCGGAAGCTCAGCACTTGGCTTAACATCAGGTGCGAGTGGATTTATATTTCCTGGTCTTAAAAATGTCTTGGTTTTTAAAATCCACAATAGGAAAAAGGATGCAATGTAATTAAGCATAATAGTGACAATTACTTCATGCGCACCGGTTTTGGCTTTTAGGAATCCTACAAATCCACCATAAATACCGGCAGCAATAATTCCAGCAGCAAGTGCAAGTGAAACATGTAAAACTGGTGAAAATTCGAATTTAAATCCAACATATGATGCAGCAATTGCACCAAATATAAATTGTCCTTGCGCTCCAATATTAAATAATCCAGATTTAAATGCTAATGAAACAGCTAGACCAGCCAAAATTAATGGTGTTGCATTTACTACTGTGTCAGATAATGGATAGAAACCTTTGAAAAATGATTCACCTCTTGCCAGATTTACGTCATAAATAGACCCCTGAAAAATTGCAAGATATGAATTTCCAATCTTTGCTGCAAAAGAGGTTATGAACGCTCCTGGAGTTTTAATCTTTGCCATAACTTCAGAATCAGTTAGTGCGATGATTACACCACCGATAAAAAATGCGAAGATAAACGCAAGCAATGGCAGTAATACCACAGCTCTGATTCGAGAAATCATATTTTTCACTTAGGCGACCCCCGCCATCATTAATCCTAGTTTTTCTCGACTTACATCCGGAGTTACTATTCCTAAAATCTCTCCCTTATAAATCACAGCAATACGATCTGCTAAACCCACTACCTCATCTAGCTCTGAACTAATTAGCAAAATTGCACGTCCAGAGTTACGTTCGGCCAACAATCTTTCGTGAACAAATTCGATCGATCCAACATCTAAACCTCTTGTGGGTTGAGATGCGATAACTAACTTCACATCACGGGAAAGCTCACGGGCCAACACAACTTTTTGCTTATTTCCACCAGATAATGAGGACGCGGAATCAAAAATGCTCTGCGTTCTGACATCAAATTCTTTAGTTAACTTAGACGCATTTTCCTCAATATAGGAATTGTTTAACTGACCATGACTGGCTACTGGTGCTAAATCATGTGTATCTAAAATTAGGTTCTCCGCGATACTAAAACTTCCAATTAGGCCATCTAACTCTCTTGACTCTGGAACATAAGCAATTCCCGCGTGAAGTGATTGGTTAACGGTTTTACCCAATAATTCAACTGAATCTAACTTAATTGAACCAGTGACGTGGCCCTCCAAATTGATGAGAGCACGTGTTAATTCAGATTGACCATTTCCTTGTACTCCTGCGATTGCAAGAATTTCACCCGCTCTGATATCAATAGAAAGATTATTTACAATTTTTCGGCCAGATACATCAAATATATTTAAATCCTTAACGCTCAATATATTCCCACCCAGATTTGCAGTGGTTCTATTTGGTACTAAAGCAATTTCATGACCAACCATTAAAGTAGCCAACTCTTCTTGAGATGCTGATGGAGCGGTATTTCCAACAACCTTGCCTCGTCTTATAACTGCTATTTTATCGGCGACCTCTTTCACCTCACGTAATTTATGGGTGATAAATATTATTGAGGTGCCATTGGATTTAAGTTTTCGCATTATATTTAAGAGCTCATCAGTTTCTTGTGGTGTTAGTACCGCTGTTGGCTCATCAAGAATTAAAACCTTTGCATCATACATAAGTGCGCGTATTATTTCGATACGCTGTTGAACACCTACGGGCAGATCCTCAATTAAAGCGTCCGGATTAATTTCAAATTTAAATTCATCAGCAATTTGTTTTATTTTTTGCTTTGCATCTGCCAGAGTTAAAACACCGCGTCTTGATTCTTCGTGACCTAAAACTATATTTTCAGCAACTGTAAAAACCGGTATGAGCATGAAATGTTGGTGAACCATTCCGATTCCTGAATTCAGAGCATCGGCTGGTGAATTGATCGAGACCTCTTTGCCATCAATAAAAATTTGGCCGGAATCTGCCTTTAGTAATCCGTAAACAACATTCATCAATGTTGATTTACCAGCACCATTTTCACCCAAGATGGCAAGAATTTCACCATTACCAACCTTTAGATCAATTGAATCATTGGCAACAAAGGACCCAAATGATTTGGTAATTCCTTTTAGCTCTAATGACATTTCAACTCCTGAGTAATTGTGAAATAAATAGAAACTGGGTGAGTTAGAAATCTAACTCACCCAGCGATACTACATATCGATCAAGTATTAGTCGATCAATTAGTTAGCAGGAACCCAACCATCTGCGATGTCCTTAGCTAGTTCATTAACCTCTTTTTGCAATGAGGCAGGGATAGCTGTCTTGTACTTTCCATAAAGTGGTGAAAGTCCAACACCCTTGTTCTTAAGAGTTCCTACATAGCCAGCGTTTGTGAATGTGCCATCGTAAACAGATTTGATAGCAAGCTCAACGCTTCCTTGTAATCCCTTAAGTACTGAGATCATTACAACTGAATCGTATTTTGGTGCTGCAAGGTGTGCATCAGCATCTACCCAAAGAGCGATTGACTTCTTTGTCTTTAGAGAGTTTTCAACTGTACCGACCACAAGTGATCCGCCTACAGGGAAAATGATGTCAGCCTTTTGAGCTTCAAACGCAACAGAGTATTCCTTTGCCTTTACTTGGTTTGAAAAGTCGCCAACAAATGTTCCAGTTTGTGTCTTTGTATCCCAACCAAGAACCTTTACTGACTTGCCCTTAACATCGTTGTAGTACTGAACGCCTTTAGCAAAGCCATCCATAAAGATAGTTACGGTTGGGTATGGAGCTCCACCGTAAGTAGCAACTACACCAGTCTTTGAGTAACCAGCAGCCATGTAACCTGCAAGGAATGAGTTTTCATTTGTCTTGTAGGTAAGGCCTTTAACATTTGCTCCACCTGATTTTTCATCAACCATGATGTATTTAATTCCAGGATTTGCAGCAGCTGATGCGGTAACCGCTGGTGCAAGCGCGTATCCAACGCCAACAATTACGGTGCACTTCTTGTCTACAAACTTCTTTACGTTCTCATCGTATGACTTACCTGCTGGTAAGTATTCAACTGAAGATGCATAGCCTTTTGCTTTCGCAGCTTTTGCACCTGCATAAGAAAGTTCATTAAATGATTTATCGTTGATGCCACCAGTATCTAGTGCAACGCAAACCTTTTGCTTAGTTCCAGCTTGTGCGGCTGGAGCAATTGCAACACCAGCAACAAGTGTTGATGCTGCGATGATGCTTAAAACGCGTAGTTTCTTGCTCA
>CAEZUT010000019.1_pt1 | contig 12258 bp, 12 predicted proteins | sample 7264551 | NCBI WGS metagenome assembly CAEZUT01 (sample SAMEA6813837, study PRJEB35770) | uncultured Actinomycetes bacterium | biome: Freshwater; feature: Freshwater reservoir; material: water | place: Czech Republic | collected 2016-04-20 | depth 0.5m m
AACAAGCATCCAAAGTAGATAGGGGAAAAGGAAATGGCAGCAGGCGATACCAACCTAACAATGATCGGTAATTTGGTTAACGATCCAGAGCTTCGCTTCACTCCATCAGGAGCAGCAGTAGCAAAGTTCACCGTTGCATCAACACCGCGTTATTTAGATAAGAACACTAATGAGTGGAAAGATGGCGACAGCCTCTTTTTACAATGCCAAATCTGGCGCCAAGCAGCAGAAAATGTTGCTGAATCTCTAACTCGTGGAATGCGAGTAATTGTTTCTGGACGTTTAAAGCAACGTTCATATGAAACTAAAGAGGGAGAAAAGCGCACCGTATTTGAAGTTGAAGTTGATGAAGTTGGTCCATCTCTTCGCAATGCAACTGCAAAGGTTACAAAGACATCTCGCCAAGCAGGTACCGGTTACACCGCACCAGCTACCGAGACCGCATCAACCGAGGATCCATGGTCAGCAGCCCCAGTAGGTGGCGGTTGGTCTACGACTCCAAGTGATGATGCACCACCGTTTTAAATAAAAAATCCAATTAACAACCATTCCTAATCTTGGAAAAGATTAGGGCCCTAAAAAAGGAGCACCACAGTGGGAGCAAGAAGTAATAAAACGCTTAGAGAAAAACCTAAGCAATCTAAGGCAGCAGCTGCTGCGCTTAAGAAGTTTAAAAAGAAGCCATGTTCATTTTGTCGTGACAAGGTGAATTACATCGATTACAAAGATATTGCAACGCTTCGTAAATACATCACCGATCGCGGCAAGATCCGCGCTCGCCGTATTACTGGCGCATGCACAGAACACCAACGAGCAATCGCTGCAGCGGTAAAAAATAGCCGCGAAATGGCATTGCTCCCTTACACATCAACTGCTCGCTAAGGAAAGGGTTAACTAAAATGAAATTAATTCTTACTCGCGAAGTAGCAGGTCTAGGTAATGCTGGCGATGTTGTAACTGTTAAAGATGGTTTCGGCCGCAACTTTTTGTTACCACGTGGCAATGCAATTGTTTGGACAAAGGGTGGCGAAGGCCAGATCGAAGGAATTAAGCGCGCACGTTCTGCTCGCGAGATCCGCGATCTTGATCATGCAAAAGAGATCAAAGCCAAACTTGAATCAGCAAATGTTGTTGTAAAGGTAAAGGTTGGATCTACTGGCAGCATGTTTGGTTCAGTTACCGATAAAGATCTAGTGGCTGCAATCAAAACCGCAACTGGTGAAACTGTTGATCGTCATCGCATCAAACTTACAAAACACATCAAAAAGGTTGGTAAGTACACAGTTCGCGTATCACTTGAATCTCAAGTTGTTGCAAATGTTCCAGTAAGTGTTGTATCTGAGAAGTAAGTAAAACTTCTAAAAGCCCCTCGTTAATCCGGGGGGCTTTTTTCATGCGTATCGCCAATACTTATCCACTTTTCATCCACAACCATTCACACAGCCATCCACCACTTATCCACCGATAAATCCCAGTACTGCACAGCTTTGGTTTAAATACCCAAATATCTGGTATTGCGCATGCTCAAAAAGGATTATCTTTCGACTACTAGCGGGTAGAAGTTAAAAATTAAATTGTCAGTGGCAGATGGGAGGGTTGTTTAATGAGCATCGCAGAATTCCCAAATAACAACGCCCGTCGCAATAACAACCCTGCTGAATTTGAACGCACACCACCACAAGATGTTCTTGCTGAACAATCTGTACTCGGTGGAATGTTGTTATCCAAAGATGCCATCTCCGAAGTTGTTGAAATTCTGCGCGAACGTGATTTCTACCGTCCAGCACATGAATTAATTTATGATGCAATTCTTGATTTATATTCACGAGGTGAACCGGCAGATCCAGTAACAGTCTCTGCTGAATTAACAAAGCGCGGAGATTTAACTCGCGCAGGTGGTGCGCCATATCTACACACATTAATCTCATCGGTTCCAACAGCTGCTAACGCAAGTTACTACGCAAAGATTATTCGCGAACGCGCAATCATGCGCCGCCTAGTTGAAGCTGGTACAAAGATTGTGCAACTTGGTTACACAGTCGAGGGCGAGGTTGATGAAGCGGTAAACCAAGCACAAGCCGAGGTGCATGCTGTTACCGAACGTCGCGCTGCCGAGGATTACATTCAATTATCAGAGTTACTACCTGCGGCATTTGATGAGATTGAAAAGATCTCATCTGGTGTTGTTGGCGAAGGTGTAAAAACAGGATTTAAAGATTTAGATGCACTAACTCATGGCTTCCATCCTGGAAACATGATTGTGCTTGCTGCACGTCCTGCGGTTGGTAAATCAACACTTGGTTTAGATATTGCTCGTTACGCATCAATTCACAAGGGCGATACATCTGTGATCTTCTCACTTGAAATGTCACGTTCTGAAATCACAATGCGTATGTTGTCGGCTGAAGCACGCGTTCCACTAAACAATATTCGCTCAGGTGCCTTAAGTGATGAAGAGTGGGCACGTATGGCTCGTCGTATGGGTGAGATCTCTGAAGCTCCATTATTTATTGATGATTCACCAAATCTCTCACTTATGGAGATTCGCGCCAAAGCACGTCGTCTAAAACAACGCCACAACTTAAAGTTAATTGTTATCGATTATTTGCAGTTGATGACCTCTGGCAAGCGGGTAGAAAATCGTCAACAAGAGGTCTCTGAATTCTCACGTCAATTAAAGTTATTAGCTAAAGAGTTAAATGTTCCAGTAGTTGCAATCTCACAGTTAAACCGTTCACCTGAACAACGCTCTGATAAAAAGCCAATGCTCTCTGATCTTCGTGAATCTGGATCGATCGAACAGGATGCCGACGTGGTTATCTTGTTACACCGCGATGATTTATATGATCAACAAAATCGATCTGGTGAAGCTGATTTAATTGTTGCCAAGCACCGTAATGGACCAACTCGAACAATTACCGTATCTGCTCAACTTCACTTTGCTCGCTTTACCGATATGGCTCCTACTTACAGTTCACAGGAAAGTTATCCAAAGGATAATTAAGCTTTATTTAATTTTCCGCTCTTAACATCATAAATAGCGCCAATTACTGAAAGATCCTTCGGCAACAATGGAAAGCTCTTAATTCTTGTTAAATCAGATTCCAGCGCCGCCCGCTGATCCTTCACAGTTCTAATTTCAATACCTCTGGTATCAACACCACTGCGCTCTTTAATCGTGGCATGAATTTCATCTTCACTTCCACTAGCCATCCGGCAATCGGTATGTGGCATAACTAAAACCCGATTTACATTTAACAAGTAGGTGGCCAGCACCAATGTTCTAAGTACATCCTCTGTTACTCGCGCGCCAGCATTTCTTAATATCTTTGCATCTCCAGGTTGCATACCAACAATACGAAGTGGATCAATTCGTGAATCCATACAAGTAACAATTGCTAAACCTTTGCGAGCCTCACCTGTTAGATCTTGAGATTTAAAACTTTTAACAAAATCGGCATTTGCAGCAAATAAATCATCAAAATTTTCCATATTAATGAACAGTTGCCTTTGCCTTATCCGCTAAGTAGATTCCAAGTAATACAACTGCGCAACCAATTAACTGCACAGTATTAAAGGCCTCATTTAATAACCACCAGGCAATTGCGCCAGCAAAGATTGGTTCAATCATGCCGATCACACTTGAGGTAGATGCAGATAATTCACGAATTCCAGTAACAGTTAAAAGGTATGGAATTACTGTGCCAACCACGATTATCCAAAGAACTAGCGCCCAGCCAGGGACTTGGAAGTTATCCAAGTTGCCACCTAATGAGTATGAATCAGTTAAGTATGAGGTTGGGAAGAGCCACCAAGGTTGAACCAATGCCCAAAAGATTGCTGCGATTCCAATTCCCCATGTCATTAAAGATAAAGAGGTTCTTCCTTGAGTTAATTTTTCGGCATATAAAAAGTAAGCAGCTAAAGCAAAAGCATCGGCGAAGGCGAAGGCAACACCAAGTGGACTTAATGTTGATTCACTCCAAACCTGCGAAATTAAAATTAAACCACCAAAGGCGCAACCAATTCCCCACCACATTAATGGTGAGATCTGCTTATGTTTAATAAATCTTAAGTAAAGCACAATCCAAATTGGAGCGGTGAACTCGATAATTAAAGCAACTGAAACATAAAGATATTTAATTGCAAAGAAGTAAAAGGAGGTAACAGCTGCAACACCAATTACGCCAAAAATTATTAGATCTTTTAATTCACCCTGTTTAATTCGCAGCTGCTTTTTTCCAGTAATAAATGCGATGGTTAGTAAAATAATTGCGGCGCCAGTTGTTCTGATTTGGGTAAGGCGAAAGGCATCCATATCTGCTTCGCGCAAAATCTTGGCACCAATTCCGCCGAGTGAGAATCCCATAGCGGCGGAGATCATTAAGAATTCAGCACGATGTTTCATGCTGAGCAGGTTACAACACTTTCAAATATTGCTTAGAAAGCAGCCTCTGAAATTTCCATAATCTCGCCAGTTTCAGACTCAACTACAGCACGTTCAACTGTGATGTGTGGCAGAACTGAGCGAACAAAGAATTTAGCTGATGCGATCTTGCCATCAAAGAAATCTTTATCGCGACCTGGATTAGCTAATTTACTTTGTGCAATATCTGCTTGTTGTAATAACAACCAAGCGATAATTAATTCACCAGTTGCCATTAACAACCTAGAGGTGTTTAAACCAACCTTGTAAATCTGCTTTGGATCCTCTTGTGATTCCATTGCAACACCAACTAAGTGAGTGATCATGCCTTGCACATCTTCCAGTGCCTTAAGTAGCAACTTCTTCTCATCAGCTAAATTGCCACCAGCAGATGCAAACTTGCCAATCTCTTTTCCAAGCAATGTAATTGCTCGGCCGCCATCTTTTACAATCTTGCGGAAGAAGAAATCCATTCCTTGAATTGCAGTTGTGCCTTCATACAAGGTGTCGATCTTGGCATCACGTACATACTGCTCAAGTGGCCAATCCTGCGTAAAGCCAGAGCCACCAAATGTTTGTAGTGATTCAGTGCCAAGTAAAATCCATGATTTTTCACTGCCGTATCCCTTAACAATTGGTAGCAATAAATCATTTAATGCATGTAGATCATGCAACTTATCTTTATCTAATCCTTCAGCTTCACCGATTGCGAAGGCATCTTGAATTGATGCGGTGTAAAGAACTAGTGCGCGCATACCTTCGGAGTATGACTTTTGCACCATTAATGAACGACGAACATCTGGGTGCTTAATAATTTCAACACGTGGTGATGCTTTATCAGCAGCCTTTGTTAAATCTGGACCTTGCACACGAGTCTTCGCATAACTTAATGCTTGTTGGTAGCCAGCACTTAATGTGGCAATTGCTTTTGTTCCCACCATCATGCGGGCATATTCAATTACCTTAAACATCTGGGCGATACCATCATGAACTTCACCAAGTAAGTAACCAACAGCTGGCTCTTTCTCGCCTAAATTCATCTCACAAGTTGATGAAACATTTAAGCCCATCTTGTGTTCAATCTTTGTTACATAAACGCCATTGCGCTTACCAAGTGCGCCAGTTTCAAGATCAAACATAAACTTTGGCACCATATAAAGATCTAATCCTTTAGTTCCTGGTCCAGCACCTTCTGGGCGGGCAAGAACAAAGTGAATAATATTTTCAGTTAAATCGGAATCTCCTGATGTAATAAAACGTTTTGTACCAGTGATGTGCCATGTGCCATCTGCTTGCTTAACCGCTTTAGAGCGACCAGCACCAACATCTGAACCAGCATCTGGTTCAGTTAACATCATGGTTGCGCCCCATTGCTTATCAACCATCAACTTAGCAATATTCTTTTGTTCAGGTGTGCCATACATATATGCAACATGTGCAAATGCAGTACCTGATGCATAAATATGAATTGATGGGTTAGAGCCTAAAACCATTTCCGCAATTGCCCAACGAACAGATGGTGGAATTGCAGTTCCGCCTAATTCAACTGGTGCATCAATACGCCACCATTCATTATCCATAAAAGTTTTGTAAGATTTTTTAAATGATGCTGGCAGCTTTGCATCTCCAGTTGCGGGATTAAAATCAACACCTTCGCGATCGCCATCAATAAATGAAGCAGCTAAATCATTTTCAGCTAATCGCTTTACCTCCTCCAACATTCCCATCGCAGTTTCGCGATCAAGATCGGCATAAAGTGATTTACCTAGAATTGATTCGCGGCCAAGAAGATCAAATAAACAGAACTCGATGTCGCGCAGATTAGATATGTAATGTCCCATTGGGTAAGCATGCTACTGCCGAGTAACTTAATCAATACCCGTTAGTAGGTTTTCCTACCCCCATTTTTTACGCCTAGAAGATAGGGTCGGCCCATGTTAATTAGCGATCGCGATATCAGAGCTGAAATAGCCGCCGGCCGAGTAAAGGTCGAACCTTTTACCGAAGCGATGGTCCAACCATCCAGCGTTGATGTCCGACTAGATCGTTTTTTCCGCGTCTTTGAAAACCATAAGTATGAAGTTATTGATCCATCAAAGGAGCAATCTGAATTAACTCGTGAGGTTGCAGTTGCCCCAAATGAGTTTTTTATTTTGCATCCAGGAGAGTTTGTTTTAGCAAGTACTTATGAAGTTATTACTTTGCCAGATGACATCGCTGGCCGGTTAGAAGGAAAATCATCATTAGGTCGTTTAGGTTTATTAACCCACTCAACTGCTGGATTTATTGATCCAGGATTTTCTGGTCACATCACGTTAGAGCTTTCTAATGTGGCGAATTTGCCAGTTAAATTATTTCCTGGAATGAAGATTGGCCAACTTTGTTTAATTAAATTATCTTCACCAGCAGAGCATCCGTATGGATCAGCTGTTTATGGTTCACGTTATCAAGGTCAACGTGGTCCAACACCTTCAAAATCTCACTTAAATTTTCACCAGAGTGAAATTAAGTAATTAAGCTTTAATTAATCCTGGTTTAGAAAGTGCAATTTAAAGGTTGCACCCTCACCTAATTTAGATTGCACAGAAACATAACCACCATGTGCCTTCATAACCGCATCAACAATTGAAAGTCCAAGCCCACTTCCTTCACCACTATTTCTAGCTCGTGATGGGTCGGCGCGGAAAAATCTTTCAAAGATTCGCTCTTGATCACTTTCAGATAAACCTGGGCCATTATCGGAAACTGAAATTACTGTTTCCGCAACTCCTTGTTCTAGTGAAATTTTAATTTGTGAACCATCTTGTGTGTGAGTTCTGGCATTTGCTAATAAATTAGCAACAACTTGATGAATGCGCTGAGAATCTCCTAATACAAATATCTCCGCACTTGGTAGTGAAACTTCAATCGGATGATTTGGCCCTGCGGCTTTTGCAGATGCCACCGCTTCACTTACTAATGTATTTAAATCAACTGGATCTTGCGCCATTTCGCGAGATTGATCTAATCGGGCGAGTAAAAGTAAATCCTCGACCAATGTGCTCATGCGTATAGATTCTTTTTCAATTCGACTTACTAACTCTTTGGTTTTCTCCTCGCCAACAACTGCGCCTTGGCGATGAAGTTCGGCAAACCCACGGATTGCAGTAAGTGGTGTGCGAAGTTCATGAGATGCATCGGCAACAAAGCGTCGCAATTTACTTTCGCTATTTACTCGCGCTGCAAATGATTCTTCAATACGACTTAACATTGTGTTTAATGAGGTTGTTAATCGACCAACCTCTGTATCTGGCCGGGCCTCTGGCAAACGTGCTGATAAATCACCGGCTGCGATAGCTTCCGCAGTTTCTTCAACCTTCTCCAATGGCTTAAGTGAAATAGCAATAATCCAGCGAGAAACTAACGCAATGGCAAGCAGTGCAATTAAACCTAAAATTAAAAAGAAAAAACCAAGTCGGTTCAAAGTCCGATCAACATCAGCTAGTGAGTTGGCAACAACCACACTGCCTAACCCAGTTGGTAACACCTGCGCGATTGCGCGAACATCTGGCTGACCATCCTTACCTTTAATAGTGAATGGTTGATTACCTTTTGCTTGCACCTGCGCAATAGACATTCCAACTACAGCGATTTGTTCTTTAGTTAAATCTCCACCAACTCGACCAATTAAATTTCCATCAACATCTAATAATGAAACAGATGCAGTTGTTGGTACGCCGCGAAGTGGGCGAAACTCATGAAATGGTGAGTTCTCATCAGTAATTTCCTCCTCGATTCCTGCGCGATCTAATCGAGTTAATGAACCACCGGAAATATCTAGTAATTCACGATCTACTTGCGAAATTAAATATGAGCGAAGTGCGGTATTTGCTGCGAAATCTGATGCGCTAATTGCAAGTGCTGTTAAAACAACAGCGGCCAAAATAAGTCGGTTGCGCAAACTCCAGAGTGATAAGGGTGTGCGCACCCGACTTAATGGCGACTTCATTTAATTGTTAATTTGCTGCAGGCAGTCGCAAGCGATACCCCACACCACGAACGGTGTGAATTAATGCAGGTTCATAAACATCAATCTTCTTACGGAGATAGGAGACATAAGTTTCAACAATTCCCATATCGCCGCGGAAGTCATACTGCCAAACATGATCCAGGATCTGTGCCTTACTTACAACACGATCTGCATTGATCATTAAGTAACGCAGTAATAAAAATTCAGTAGGGGAGAGATCAATTAAATTTCCAGCTCTGCGAACCTCATGAGTTGCCTCATCTAATTCAAGATCTGCAAATCTAATTTTTTCCTCATCAGGTAAAACTTCAGTTGCACCTGTGCGACGAAGCAGTGCGCGCAATCTGGCAACTAACTCTTCTAGAGAGAAAGGTTTAGTTACATAATCATCGCCACCGATTGTTAAGCCAGCAATCTTGTCCTCAACTGAATCTTTTGCAGTTAAAAACAAAACACCAACATTGTGGCCTTCACTTCTTAATTGGCGACAAACCTCAAAACCATTTTGGTCTGGCAACATGACATCAAGGATCAAAGCATGTGGTTTGAACTCTTCTGCAATTTGTAATGCTTGCGCACCAGTTGCAGCGGTACGAACATCAAAGCCAACAAACTTTAAGCTGGTGGCAATTAATTCGCTAATACTGTTTTCATCATCAACTACCAAAATTCTTTGGGTTGACGCGGTTGTATCTTGGGCGTTACTCACACGATCTTTTACTGCAGTCATTTTTTCATCACCTCGAAGGAGATGATTATCTACCAGGCTGGGGATTTGCTGAGAATAGCCGTAAATTACGCCTGAGGTTTTACGCTCCGAAGCAGCGCCTGCGCCACATCCAGTACCTCTACGGAGCTCTCACGAGCCACCATGCCATCAGAAACCATAACTCGGCAAAACGGACAGCCAACTGCAACCTCTTCGGCGCCAGTGGCAATTGCTTCATCGACTCGATTTAAATTAATTCGAGTTCCAATTTTTTCTTCCATCCACATTCTGCCACCACCTGCGCCGCAACAAAATGATCGCTCTTGATTACGTGGCATCTCAGTTATTTCAATACCAGCAGATTCAAGTAATTCACGAGGTGGTTGGTAAATCTGATTATGCCGACCTAAGTAACAAGGATCGTGATAGGTCAACTTCTTTTCAGATTTTGCCACCGGCTTTAATCTTCCCTCTTTTACCAATTGATTTAATAATTGCGTGTGGTGAACCATTTGCAATTCAAAACCTTGTTGTTTGTAATCGCGGCCAATTGTTGTAAAGCAATGTGGGCAGGTAACAACTACTTTTTTAACACCGCGGGTACCAAATGTTTCTTGCAGTGTTTCAATATTTTCTCGAGACAAGATTTGATATAAAAATTCATTTCCACTTCGACGTGCTGGATCACCAGAACATGTCTCACGCTTTCCAAGAACACCAAACTTCACACCAGACATATAAAGTAATTCAGCAACCGCCTTTGTAGTTTTCTTTGCGCGCTCCTCGTAAGCACCTGCGCAACCAACCCAGAATAAATACTCAACATCCTCCGGGATCACACTTTCAATTTTGGTTATTGGAAAATCAACCTCTGAAATCCAAGCATCCCGATCGGCTCTATTAGCACCCCATGGATTTCCCGCTTTTTCTAAATTGCGGAAGGTATTTCCTAATTCAGTTGGAAACTCTGATTCCACTAAAACTTGGAAGCGACGCATATTTACGATGTGGTCAACATGTTCAATATCTACTGGGCACTCTTCAACACATGCACCACAAGTTGTACATGACCACAACACATCTAATGAGATTGCATTCTCATGGGCATTGCCCACAATCTTGGCTTCAATTGGTTTATCTGCTGGAAGTTTTGCTAATGCGTGATCGCGCATCGCCATGATTAAAAGCTTTGGGGACAATGGTTTTTCAGTGTGCCAAGCAGGACATTGTGATTGGCAGCGACCGCACTCGGTACAGGTCGACATATCCAACAGACCCTTCCAAGAGATATCTGCGGCAGTTCCGATTCCAAATACATCATCCTCTTTTGGATCTTCAAAATTAATTGGCGCACCATGCGACATCATCTCTGGCAGTGGGCCAAGTGCGTTCTCAGATGTTGGATTGCGTTTAAAAAATAGGTTAAAGAAAGCTAAGAAGCGGTGCCAAGCCACACCCATTGTTAAATTCAAACCAATCACAATAAACCAAAGCATGGAGATGAAAATCTTGGTAAATGCCATAATTTGAATTAAGTTTTCAATTTGATTTGTACTTAATGAATTAAAAGCAACAACTGCTGGATAAGAAAGTGCGTAATGCCAATTCCAGCTTGTTACACCGGCGAGCGCACCTTCTAAGCCACGTAGTGCAATAACACAAAATACAACCGCCAAAATAGTGGCTTCTACATAATAAGCTTTTTTATTTCCAGATCCATAAAATCTTGAACTACGAGCTGGCTTTTTAAATCTAGTTACCTGGCGAATTGCAATTAAGGTAACGATTCCAATTCCAGTCAGCCAGGCGATTAATTCGGCGAATAATTCATAACCAATAAAGTGTCCAATAATTGGAAGTGCGAAATCTGGATTAATTAATTGTCCATAAGCGGTAACTAATGTGCCAAGTAATGAAACAAAGCCCACCATGACAAACCAGTGTGCAATTCCAGTTCCAGTAAAATTTAACATCTTGGTATGAGTTAAAACTTCTCGCAACATATTGGTAAAACGTTTGCGTTTATTTAGAAAACGAGATGGATCAGCTTGCCCGGCAGAGATCTTTTTAAATAATTGGTATGAACGAAATCCAAAGATGCCAACTGCAACAACAGTTAATAAGTAAGCAATTAATGCGAGCACAGGCTTAGGGTAGGTGAGTAAGTAAGGAATTTCCCTCAAGAGTTATCCACAGCGGTTATCCACCGTGTGGAGGAATTACAGGGGTGTAATTAGGGGGTTATTGCCAGCGCGTGGCTAGTGAGAAACCAATACCCACAAAGCCAAAGCCAACCAACATATTCCAAGCACCAATACCTGGGATTGGATAGCTAGTTGAACTTACATAAAAAATTACGATCCAGATCAGGCCGATTAAAAAGTTTGCCACCATAACTGGGGCCAGCCACTTAGGACTTTCAATAACTTCATGTTCAACAACCTCTTCCACCTGAGCGATGGCGCGTTGTTTTTCAACCTTCTTACGGACTTTGGACTTCGGCATGGTGGCAGATTACTACACAATAAGCACCATGAACAGCCGCCCAACCAAGATATTGGTAGTCGATAACTACGACTCCTTTGTATTCAACTTGGTGCAATACCTGCAACAACTTGGCGCTGATTGCACTGTAGTTCGAAATGATGCAATCAAAGTAAGTGAAGCTGATAATTACGATGGTGTTTTAATCTCACCAGGACCTGGCACCCCAGAAGCTGCTGGCATAAGTGTTGAATTAGTTAAGTACTGCGCAGAGAAAAAGATTCCATTATTCGGTGTATGTCTGGGCCATCAAGCAATTGCAGTTGCATATGGCGCAACAGTTTCTAGAGCCCCGGAACTTTTACATGGCAAGACTTCAATTGTGCAACACAGCAATAAATCTATTCTGCATGAAATTCCATCACCATTTACTGCAACCAGATACCACTCACTTGCCATTGAGAAAAATACTTTGCCCGATGAGTTAGAGGTAACTGGCGCAACAGAATCAGGTGTTGTGATGGCTGTGCAACATAAGACCCTTCCGATTTGCGGTGTGCAATTTCATCCAGAATCTGTGTTAACAGAACATGGCTATCAAATGATTGGTAATTGGTTAGAAATTTGTGG
>CAEZUT010000021.1_pt1 | contig 11651 bp, 13 predicted proteins | sample 7264551 | NCBI WGS metagenome assembly CAEZUT01 (sample SAMEA6813837, study PRJEB35770) | uncultured Actinomycetes bacterium | biome: Freshwater; feature: Freshwater reservoir; material: water | place: Czech Republic | collected 2016-04-20 | depth 0.5m m
CATTTCCGGTAAATGACAAACCAGAGAAAATAAGTAGAACCATTGCAATTGCATAACCAGAGAAAGTTAGTGCTTTCTTAAAGCCTACAAACTTTTGCTTAGTATCTTGACCTTGAACTTCAGGTGCAGCGTCAACTAGTTGTGCTGCCTTTATTTCAGTTACACCATTTTTAGAAATATATGCTGATTGTTCGCCAGTTGCTGATGTGACTGTAACAAGAATGTTTGAGTCAGCTTTTAGTGGTGAGCCTGCAAGCCATATCTGGCCGTCAGTTTCACCACTAAAGATTAGTTGGCGAATCATATTTCCCAAAAACTATAGAGTAATTTGGAAAATGGGCATCAAATTAACTGATGAATGCATTCTCTTGAGTTTCTACAACAAGTTTATACAATTTGTCTGTGCCTAAAGCTGTGCTTCCTGCAGTGTTTGTATAAAACTCAATCTCTAGTGAATCTGTATTTTGAATAGCGTTAACAAGAGATGTAGTTAACAATTTTTTCCTACTTTTGCTCAAAACGACGTCGGCATCAGGGCCATCCGCTGTCCAGAGTGCAGCAACTTCCGTTACTGCATCAGAGTCTTTTGAAATAAAAGTTTGAACAGTTCCTGTTTCGGTATATGAACTTATTACAAAGTTAACGCCTTCGCATTGAGGCGGGATATTTGAAATTAAAACCCCGCCAACTTTGAAGCTGGCTGGAGTCGTTGGACCCGCCACCGGTGCTACGTAGTTTCGCGTAACAACTAGCATGTTAGTAGAAGAGTTTCCACGTTTGAAATAACCTTCTGATGTTTGTGGTGCAAAAAAGTACCCGGCAGCTACGGCTTGAGCAATTGTTGGGTTCGATGTTATTACAGACGTACTATTTGAATTCGATAGCCACCAACCCTTGGTTTCGGATTTAGATAATTTCCAACGTGGCACATCTGTACCTGAGCTTGTATAAATAGTTATACGCTCATCAATATCAGCCAGTGTTGGTGAAGAGTTAAGATCTGTAACATATTTGATAGTGCTCGTTAATTCAGTGACTTCCCCACTTCCACTACCGATAACGGTATTTTTGTAAGAAGATATTGGGGTTATGGTTACGCTTTTAGTACCTCCACAATAAACAGTTTGAGTTACGCCCTGTCCAAACTCCGTATTACCTTCTGGGGAGTTAATCGTTATGTTGGCAGCAAGTGTTGAACCAATACCAAGCACAGCAACTAGAAGTCCTGCACCTAGCCACATCTTTACGCTCTTCTTTCCGCCTGAACGATTTCCTTGCGGTGTATTTAAGTTAAGTATTGACATTTTTTATCTCTCTCTTCGGGTTAATTAATTACGCTCGGGAAACAAGGGTTACGTAGCTAAAATCCGATAGAACTTCAGCAAATGGAATTTCAAATGAAGATCTAGTTCCAAGAATTTGGAAAGAAATAGTCGAATCAGTACAACTTACTGGCGCTGTACCAGATGAAATCGCAACTGTTCTAGGAGTTAAATAATTCAACTCGGTGCAGGTATAAGCAGCAACTGGATCTGCCACATTAAAAATTTGGAGATCAAAGTATTTATCTTTGCAACCCAGACCAGTTGAAGTATTGGTAGTTGATGTATCAACGCTTGAAACTGTGATTGTGTCTAAGTAGAACTTAGGGCCAGAGCCACCAACTCGCATTGAAGTTTTTGGAGTTATTGAAATCGAAGTATCGCAGGCAGTTACAGCTGTTACACCTTGACCTAAAGCAATTGGTGCACTGCTGTTAATTGTGATTGTGCTAGATGCGAATGCAGAACCGATTCCAAAAAGTGTTGCAATAAGACCGATGGCTAGCATTCCTTTTGAAGACTTCTTGCCATTGGCAGAAGAGCTTCCATTGCCATCAAAACGTAATATCTCCATCGTTACTCCTCATACATGCGTTGAAACCTCAGTGGTTTCTAATAATGGAAGTAAAGCAGTGCGGGCTAAGTAAGTCACCCAGAGGGTGATAAAAATTGAGTAATGCCCGAAGGTTATAAAGCGCTGCTTTGGATGGTTAAGTTGGTGATATCTCTGGCAAGCTGAGCTGGTTTGGTAAATGTAATTTTATAAATACCCAATGAATCATCATATGTAAGTTGGTGAAATTGATCAGGATTATCTAAAGCCACAACCTTGGTAGCACTTATAACAACCACAATCTCAGCCTCTGAATTTCGGCCAATACTGCATGCCGAGGATGAACATAGATTTGATTTGCCATCCGTTCGATAAAGCGGAAGTAGGTTTAAGGATTCATCGATTGATTCAATTGTGAACTTAGTTGATTTACATCGCTCAGCATCTAATCCTTCGATGGTTAAGCCGGTAAGTGCGGAAAGTCCCTCTGATTCTTCGCCATACTCCCCAGTTGCGCTGGTGAGAAGGTTTAGTTGTATCCAAGAATCACACGCTTTGAGTGTGAACTCCCCCTGGCCAAATTCAACTGTGCCAGATGTGTCACCAATATTTATATTGGCAGCCAGCACACTTCCTAATGTAAAAACCAGGATTACTGCAGCTCCCGTTACTGCTCGTATTACATACGACCTTGGTGAACTCTTCATAAATTTTATTTATTAGGCGTTATTTACAGTTTCAACAGTTGCACGTCTTACTACCTGACCATTTATATTTACTAAAGTAGAGGTGGAATCAAGGTAGAAAGTGACATCTGCTGAGGTTGAACTAAGTGGGGTTCCGTCATACATCGATACACCTGAAACATTTAGATTCACATTAGCTGCCATAGTGCCTGTAATTGGCTGTCCGTAGCCTGTTAGATAGGTAAGGCCAAGCTCTGTTGGTTCAGTGATATTTGATGTGGGTGCTAATTTAGGAATTATTACCTGTAAGACTTTTGCCTCTGGCGTAGTACCTAAAACCAATTCAGCACTTGTTCCATCGATCAAACGCAGGCGAAGTTTTCGGCCACTACAGCTATCTAAATTAAGATTTGAAATTGTGGCGGTACGAATTCTAAAGAAACCATCTGATCCATCTGTTGCTGATGGGTTGCCATGCCACTCTTCACCGAGTGCAATAAATACATTCTCATCACAAGCAATCGCTTGTTGCGATCCCTGACCAAATTCAAGTGCTCCAGTACCGATAGTCACACTTGCCGCGTAGGTGGAAAGTAAAAACGGAATAACAGAAACGGCAGCAACCCCAAAGATAACTTTGCGACGGGTATTTGATCCACCACGGCGTGAATTAACACTGCCACTTAATGGGGAGTTCAAACCGCTTGCCATTTTTTCCTAACCGAAATAGAGGTATTACTTGAGTAAACCTTTTACTATTTCAGCGTAACACCGCCCTTGATAATGTTTAAGTCCATACCTAAGCCACGGAAGAAAATAGTACGGGTATTACTCGCAATTGCATCATTACAAAGCTTTGGATTAGATGAGGCTTCAGAAAGTGCCACAAACTTCAATTGAATAAAAGTTCCAGCTAGCGCCTTATTTGGAGCGAAAACTCTTAAGCCATTTCCGCTATTTATAATTTCAGCGGCCTGATTTCCAACTCCAGAGATCCTAAAGTTAGGTGTAGCTGCGCCAAAGATATTAAGTTCACTTTTTCCATCTCCAGTTGGAGTATTGGAAACATTTGCATCAAATGAGCCCAGGTTAGATGAGGCGCAAATCAATAGATTTCCAGAAGCAGCAACATTAATTCTTGGTAGATAGACAGAGCGAGCACGCGGATCAACATTGATTTCAGTGGGTGAAATTATCCGCATACTCTGATTTGCCAGTGCGTGCGGTGGTGTTGGGGATGGTGATGCAGAGTCGGTTACAGTCTCTTTTGAATTCTGCACGGTGATGGAATCCTGATTTGCTGGTTCAGTTGGCGTTGGTGAAGCCTCTGGCGCTGCATCAGGCTGCTCGATACTTGGATCACCAGGTGCCGATTCATCTTGAACAGCAACTGAATCTGTTGAATCACCGGTTAGGGTTTTAATAATCTCATCTGCAAAGGAGCTCGGAATAGCGGAAATAATGGCAAAAACAGCAAGTGCTGCAATTACTTTTCTTAAAATTGGTCTCTTGCCATATTCCATGATGCAAGGATAACTTTTTTATAAAAATACAAAATAAAGCACGGGTAATACCCGAAGGCACTGAGGGCTAATTGAAGTACTTTGCTAGGCTTATTTAATGAGCATGAATTCAAAGGGATTTAGAGTCATGCTGGTTGAGGATGAAGAGTTCACCAGAAATATGGTCGCTGAAATGTTGACCACATCGGGCGTAACAGTTTCAAGTGTTAATTCGGTTGCAAAAGCTATCTCCACAATCGATTCTTTTGATCCCCATGTTGTACTTACCGATCTTGATTTAGGAAGTGGGCCAGATGGGGCGGATCTTCTTTTAAAAGTTTTCAAAGAGCGCCCATGGACTGGCATGGTGATTATGACTGCTCACGCCTCCCCTGAGCTTGCAATAAGTGATGCATCCAGAATTCCGGATCCAACTGTTTATATAGTGAAATCAGAAATTAAATCAATTTCCAACCTACTTTTAGCTATTGAAGAATCAATTGAAAAAACTGGAAAATTTCAAAAAACCGTTGTCGCAGCAAGTGAGAAAATCACAATTACTGCAAGCCAAGCAGAGATATTAAGAATGATCGCTGATGGTTTATCAAATGCCTCGATTGCAAAAGAGCGAGATATAACGCTGCGAGCTGCCGAAGCATTGATTCAGCGAACCTTCCAAGCCTTAGGCGTTAACTCTGATCCAAGTGTTAATCCAAGAGTAGTAGCGGTCAGAATGTGGCACCAAGGAAAAGTAGCTGTTAAGTAAATGCGCACCATTTTTCCACCGCTAAAGAGCAAACCTGTTTTTGTATTGGATTTTTCCTTAACCTATGTGGGGGTTATTTTTTTAAGTTTATCAATTGCGGCTACTGAGATGTTCAAGATCTACCCAGAGAGTAAATTAGAAATAATTCAAATAAGAGTACTTCATACAATCTTTATTTTTGCACTCGTATTCTTAACTCAATTGATCCTTCGGGCAAGTAAAGTTATTAATAGTGGTTATTTGGGTTTAGCAGTAATTGGGTTATGGCTTGCCATCCCCTCTTTGCTAATTCGAGTACTTTTGATGGAAGAATTCAATTTACTTGCAGATTCTCAGGTAGCGCAATATTTCCATGAGCAGTTCTTAATATCGCTGGGCCATGCTTTTTTTTGGATTCCAGTTGTAATAATTTTAGGTGGACAACGTAATAAAATAATTGAAGCATTTAAAGAGTATGAAAAACGTTTGGTAATAAGTGCTCGTAAAACTATTAGAAACTCCTCCGAATTCCATAATTTAAAGCAAGAGGTGGATCAAACCTTCCGAGATGAACTAATTATGCATGCCAGCCAATTACTTAATTCACTCACCTTTAGCGATGATAAGAAATTGTCATTGAAGGAGAGAAATGAAATTATGCAACGTTATTTAAAAGGTAATACCTTAAGAGATTTTTCCCAGAGATTAAATCAAAAATCAGAGGCTATAGCTAATAATTCAAAATTTGATCAAGATCTTAGATCTTTAGATTTAATCCGTAAGCAATTTAATATTCTATATAATTTTACAGCTAGAAAAGCGCCATTGTCTGCGTGGGTTTACACTCTACTTACTTTTGCATTATTGCTTCCAAATTACGTTAATTTCTTTTCTCCACTTGAAGTGTTGATTACACTTCCCGGCCTTTTCGTAATTCAAATAATTGCAATGCAAATCAGAAAAATTCTTTATCTAGGAGGTAAATATGCAATTCTTCAGACAAACTTGCTGACACTCCTAATTGGATTCTTACCATTTGTTGAAATGTTATTGTTCGAAATATTCATTCCTGAGTTAACTGAAGAATTCCCACTTGTGATTATCGCATTTTTTTATCCGCTGGGATTTTATGTATATATGAGATTTATTCAGATTATTCAGCCTGAGGCGATTAACGCAATTAGAGGCGATCAAATTTATGCAAGCCCAGCATTGAAAAGTTCAGTTTTGAAGGTAGTCAATGACGAATTTAAACAATCAATGTCGCATCAATGGGCAACTTATATTCATGGCAAAATTCTTACTCGTCTTGCGGCCACCTCGCTAAAACTAGAGCAAGCAGTAGGTAATGATGATTTACAAAGTTTTGAGCTTGGTTTAACCAATCTGAAGAATATTCTCGAAAACCCAACTAGAGAGTTTGAACATAACTCCATGAATTTAAAGGAGGAAATTTCATCTCGATTAGATCCTTGGGAAGGTTTAATTCAAATTGAAATAACTCTTGATCCCGCACTAGAAAAGATTTCTAATGATCGAGTTAAGGATGTTGGTGAAGTAATTGAAGAAATTATTTCAAATTCTGTTCGCCATGGTGGTTCCCAGAACATTAAGATCAACATCACCTCAAACTCTCACCCAGATATTCAAATTCAGATTGAAGATGATGCCGTAAACCCGCTACCTTCAGCACCTGCTCGTATCGGGCTTGGTACCAAAATATTAAATCTTGTGTCGGATGGACGGTGGACAATTTCACATATTGAAGGAAAGACGACGGTGATGTTAACTATGTCTTTATCAGAGAGTCAGTAAGGTCGAAATGCCATCTACGAAATTAAATGTAATGCTGGTTGAAGATGATGAATTCACTCGTGCAACCGTTAAATCTGCTCTGCAAGGTCAAGGAATTCAAATTGTTTTTGATACAGCATCTGTTAAACAAGGCGTTGAATTTGCAAAGGAAAATCGCCCAGATGTTGCAGTTCTAGATTACAACTTAGGTAAAGGCCCAAATGGTATTGATTTGGCTAATCAACTACGAAGAATGCAACCAGAAATCGGAATTGTTTTGCTTACTGCGTTCTTAAATCCAGCTGAATTAGATACGAAGATATCGCAACTTCCGCCTGGAAGTAGATATTTAGTCAAACACAGCGTTAGCAATATTAAGGTTCTAGTAAAAGAGATTGATCATGCAGCAAAATACCGATCATGAATCCCAGAGTTTGTGTCATCGGAGCCGGCCCTAGCGGCATAACAGCAGCCAAGAACTGTATTGAAAACGGACTCGATGTTGTGGTCTTCGAGAAGAATGACAAAGTTGGCGGCAATTGGGTCTTTAACTCCAAGACTGGCCATTCAAGTGTTTATGAAAATACACATTTAATCAGCTCTAAGGCATGGTCTGAGTTTGAGGATTTCCCCATGCCAGATTCATTCCCAGATTATCCAAGTCATATTCAACTTCAGAATTACTTTTCATCTTATTCAGATAATTTTGGAGTCACACCAAAGATTAAATTTGATCACACCGTAAATCACGTAAGTAGGCAGGCAGATGGATCTTGGTTAGTGGAATTTACTGATAATACTGGCGCAAAGAAAAGCGATGTTTTTGAATATTTGATGGTTTCTAATGGTCACCATAATGTTCCAAAATATCCAGAGTATCCAGGTAATTACAGTGGAAAATTCTTGCACTCCCATGATTTTAAAGGCGTAGATGAAAGCTGGCGTGATAAACGAGTACTAGTAATCGGTGCTGGTAATTCTGCCTGTGATATTTCAGTTGAAGCAGCTCGCATGACTAAAACCGTGCATATGTCGATGCGAAGTCCGCAGTGGTTCTTTCCTAAATTTATATTTGGTCAACCAGGTGATGTTTTTGCGGCAAAGAATAAGTGGTTACCTAAGAAGTTACGCCAATATGCGTTAAAGTTTTTGGTTCGACTAATTCAAGGTCCCTATAGTCGCTATGGATTACCTGAGAACACCACTCTTCCATTAAATACGCATCCAACTTTGAACTCAGATTTAATGGAATTCATTAGGCATGGCCGGATCAAACCAAGAAGTGCGATTAAATCTTGGAGTGGATTAACCGTTGAGTTTGTGGATGGCAGCAAGGAAGATTTCGACATAATTTGCGCAGCAACTGGCTTTTGGACAACCTTTCCATTTTTCGATGAATCTTTTATTAACTTCAAGGATTTAGCAAAGGTTCCGCTGTATCGAAAGATGATGCATGAGAAGTATCAAAATCTTTTCTTCATTGGATTATTTCAACCAATTGGCTGTATTTGGCCACTTGCAGATTACCAAGCGAAATTAGCTTGTATGGAAATACTGGGTAAGTACCAAAGACCTAAGGACATTACCTCTGCAATTGATTATGAAGTTAAGCATCCACACTTTGATTTTGGTCCAGGACAACGTCACGCCATGGAGGTGGATTACCACACCTTCCGCCATGAACTTAAGAAAGAGCTTAAGAAAGCTGGCGTAGATATTGGTAAACCACCTGCAGGCAATAAAAAGCTTTATAAAAGCTTTGCTTAAACGCTTTCCTTCTCCTGCTTTGAGATCTTCAGCCAAGAGATAAAGCCCCAGATCACAAATGGTAAGTAGATTGCATACAAAGTTCCTGTTGGGTAGTAACCATTCTTAAATGCAAATGGCACACCAACTAGATCTACTGCTACCCATACCAACCAGAACTCAACATAACCGCGGCTCATACCAAAGGTTGCCAGCGCAGTTCCAGTAAAGATCCAGGTATCAACAAATAACCACTGGCCACTTTCACCAAGTGATTTAAAGATCTGATAAGCAATTGTGAAGAAGATGGCGATCGCTGGAACTAATACCAACTTCTCTTTGGTTGTTGTCCAGCGTGGCACAACTGGTGGCTTACCTGGTCCACCACTCTTCTTATGTTGATTCCAACGAATCCAACCGTAAATACTTACGATAATTAATAACAAGTTACGGCTAGCTTGTCCGTAGAAGTTTTTCTCTTGATCATCGGCGCCAAATGAAAATACTGCGCCAAGAAAAACTGTAAATAACAATGCATCTCCGGCAATACCAACTGGCCAAGCAATTACTTTCCGCTTAAGTCCAAGTACGGCACTTGATAATCCCAGCAAACCACCAATTACTTCTCGCCAGAGAATTGATTTGCTACCGAAGTTTATTTGCGCTTCAAACAACCATTTTAAAATGGACATGACTTATCTCCTCATGCTCCCTTTATCCAGACTTTAACTGTCGGTCTTGGAGTTTCACCAAGTCAACCAAGTGAATTTCACTTGGGTCGCGGACTTTAACCGCCGGTTCGGAATTACACCGACCCCCGGAAACATTGAAGCGAATACTACAAGTAGAAAAGTGTTACTGCTCTATCTCTTTAATGAGATGAAAATCGCTTCCGCCTAGTTGGCCCTGCGCGGCATATAAATCTAACTTGGCGCGGGTATCGGCAATATCAAGATTTCGCATGGTTAATTGACCAATTCGATCGGTTGGACCAAAGGCAGCATCTGCTGTTTTTTCCATTGATAATTTTTCAGGTGAGTATGAAAGTGCAGGTCCTGTTGTATTAATAATTGAGTAATCATCTCCGCGACGCAGTCGAATTGTTACAACACCAGTAATTGCAGAGGCGACCCAACGTGTTAATGATTCACGAAGCATCAATGCCTGCGGATCAAACCAACGACCTTCATAAAGCAAACGTCCTAAGCGACGGCCCTCTGCATGGTAATTAGCAATGGTGTCCTCGTTGTGAATTGCACTTACTAATCTTTCATAAGCGATGAATAACAGCGCCATTCCCGGAGCTTCATAAATGCCACGGCTTTTTGCTTCAATAATTCGATTTTCAATTTGATCTGACATACCAAGACCGTGGCGGCCACCAATGGCATTAGCCTCTTTAATTAATTCAACGCTATCTTTAAATGATTTTCCATTAATTGAAATTGGGCGACCTTGCGAGAACTCGATCTTCACATCTTCGCTATCAATTTTTACAGATGGATCCCAGAACTTAACTCCCATAATTGGTTCAACTAATTCAATTGAAGAATCTAACTCTTCAAGTTTTTTCGCCTCATGAGTTGCACCTAAAATATTGGCATCAGTTGAGTAAGCCTTTTCAGTGCTGTCGCGATAAGGAAGGTTGTGCGCTTTGAGCCACTCTGACATCTCTTTTCGACCACCAAGTTCGTCAACAAAATCAGCATCTAGCCATGGTTTATAAATTTTTAATTTTGGATTTGCTAATAATCCGTAACGATAAAAACGTTCAATGTCATTGCCTTTATATGTTGAACCATCGCCCCAGATTGAGACATTATCTTTAAGCATTGCACGAACTAATAAAGTTCCAGTTACCGCACGGCCAAGTGGAGTTGTGTTGAAATATTGTTTGCCGCCGCTTTTAATATGAAATGCTCCGCAGGCAATAGCTGCTAAACCTTCTTCAACCAATGCACTTTTGCAATCAACTAATCTGGCAATTTCGGCGCCGTACTCCTTTGCCCGATCTGGCACGCCTTCAATATTTGTTTCATCGTATTGACCAAGATCTGCAGTGTATGTGCAAGGTTTTGCACCTTTATCTTTCATCCAAGCAACTGCAACAGATGTATCCAGGCCGCCGCTAAATGCGATGCCAACCTTTTCGCCAACTGGCAGAGATGCTAGTACTTTGGACATGTCATTAGCCTAACTTAAAGCTTCCCACTCGCGTTTGAGAATTGCGAAGATCCAGGTGCTAGTCCACTCTCCCTTAAAGAAATCATCCTCAAAATGTGTTGCTTCAAGTCGAAGACCTAACTTCTCTGCAACTGCTCGAGATTTTTGATTGCGTTGATCCATTACTGCAGAGATTCGGTGCAGGTCATGATTTTTAAATGCCCAAGTCAAAAATGCCTTACAAGCCTCATTGATATAGCCATTGCCGGAATAGGCAGGATTGATCACATATCCAAACTCTGCATGTTTATTTTTTTCAGAAACAATACTTATATTTAATTGCCCAATTACCTTTTTACTTTCCTTTAACTCAATTGAAAGTAGAACCCAATCCCCTTGGTTTTCTAATTTTGTTAAGGTTAAACCTTTTTCCAGCGCCTCTTGTACTTGCTCTGGTGTGCGAGCTGGCCAGGGAATGTATTTAACAACTTCAGGATTTGATTGATATTCAAGCATGTCGGCATGATCAGATAATTTAAATGGCCGCAAAATCAACCGAGTTGTTTCGATCATTACCCAACAGTACAGGTTTACAAATGTAGAATAAAATTATGGAAACTACATTAAAGATCTTTCTCGTCCTTCATTTCATCGGTCTAGCTGGTTTATTAGGCGGATTACTTTCACAAATTGCTGCCAAGCCAAAGAAATTACAACCATTAGTTCTACACAGCGCTTGGTTAATGATCATCGCCGGAACTGCCATGGTTGGCATCAATCAGGCAATGCATGCAGATGATGCAACTGTTGAATTAATCAACCAAACCACTGTTGCACTTAAATCTGCGGTGATTGCTGTAATTCTGATTCTTGGTTACATGAATATTAAAAAAGCAGTATTAACCACAAAGATTTGGGGCGCAATGACTGGCCTTGCCGTACTTAATATTTGTTTAGCGGTATTTGGCATTTAATTTCTTATGGCAATAGCTGAATACTCTTTAACTGCGCTTGATTGTCCAGACCCAGTTGCGTTGGCAAATTTCTACGCCAAAATAACTGGGTTTGATGTTGTAGTTGCCCACAACGATAAGGAAGGCAATCCGCTTTGGGTTGAGTTAGTAGATAACGGTAAAACTA
>CAEZUT010000027.1_pt1 | contig 9993 bp, 8 predicted proteins | sample 7264551 | NCBI WGS metagenome assembly CAEZUT01 (sample SAMEA6813837, study PRJEB35770) | uncultured Actinomycetes bacterium | biome: Freshwater; feature: Freshwater reservoir; material: water | place: Czech Republic | collected 2016-04-20 | depth 0.5m m
CTTAAGTAGGCCTTATTAAAAGTTAAAACATATGAAGGATAAACACCGCGAAATATCAGTGCCAACGCCGCTGGTGCAATTAAAACGCCACCGGTGTATTGCAAGAACTCGCCATTGTCATTTGCCCAAGTTGAAAAGCTGGCAACAAAGATCATGAATGGAAAAGCCAAAATCAAACGCCAAAGGACTGAGCCTTTATCGCGATTATCTAGATCAACTACTGCGTGGGTAACAATTTGTGTGCTCATGTACTTATCCTAGCCAAAGGGCTATCAAGAACCTCTTAAAGAACTGGCAAATACCTATTTAATTCAAAGGCAGATACTTGCTTGCGATACTCATCCCATTCTGCACGCTTGTTTTTAAGTACGAATTCAAAAACATCATCACCTAAGGTTTGCTTTACTAACTTACTTTCCTCCATCGCTGTGATCGCCTCCGCTAAATCAGATGGCAGTGGCGCAGGAGTTGAGTTCTCTGTTAACTCATACTTTCCTTCAACTCCAGCTAATCCAGCGGCAATTATTACCGCAAAAGCAAGATATGGATTACAAGCTGAATCAGGAGATCTAATTTCAATTCGAGTAGATGCTTCCTTCTTTGGTTTATAAGTTGGAATCCGAACTAATGCATTGCGATCATTTTGTGCCCAGGTTGCAAAGGCTGGTGCTTCTCCGCCACCATTTAATCGTTTGTATGAATTGACCCATTGATTTGTAATTGCAGTTATTTCAGCTGCATGTTTAATAATTCCGGCGATAAATGAGCGACCAACCTTTGATAATTGCATTGGTGCACCCTCTTCATAAAATGCATTTTTCTCGCCATCAAACAAAGAGATATGAGTGTGCATTGCAGAGCCAGGATGTTCGGTAAATGGCTTTGGCATAAATGATGCGTAGAAGCCTTGATCAAGTGCAACCTCTTTAACCACATGCCTAAAGGTCATGATGTTATCGGCGGTGGTTAATGCATCGGCGTAACGTAAATCAATCTCTTGTTGACCAGGTGCACCTTCATGATGAGAAAACTCAACTGACACACCCATCGCTTCCAGCAATGTAATTGCTTGGCGACGGAAATCATGACCGACTACTGATGGCGTGTGATCAAAGTAGCCAGCAGAATCAACTGGAATTGGTGCTTCACCATTTGTTGGTTGATTTTTAAATAAGAAGAACTCAATCTCTGGATGTGTGTAACAGGTATAACCAAGTTTGGCCGCTTTTTCTAAAGTACTTTTTAAAACTCTGCGTGGATCAACAGATGCCGCGCTGCCATCTGGCATGGTGATGTCACAAAACATTCTGGCTGCTCCTGGTGCTTCCGTACGCCAAGGCAGAATTGAAAATGAAGAAGGATCTGGTTTAGCCAACATATCCGCTTCGGTAACTCGCGCAAAACCTTCAATCGCCGAACCATCAAAGCCAATTCCTTCAGCAAATGCATTTTCTAATTCAGCTGGCGCAATAGCTACTGATTTAAGGAAGCCAAGCACATCGGTAAACCAAAGACGTACAAATCGAATATTGCGCTCTTCTAATGTACGAAGAACAAACTCTTGTTGTTTTGCTAAATCTGCTGGGGAATTCATAGGTGACATTAAAACAAAGCCGCGTTACAGCCATGTTAAATCACTTTAAATTACGAAGGAATCCCCTGGTTCAACGGTGCTTTGCGGGGCGATATCTCGGGTAACAACTGAGTTGGCAGAGATTTTTGATCCAGCACCGATACTTATATTTCCCAGAATTTTAGCTCCAGCACCTATTAATACATTATTTCCAATAGTTGGATGACGTTTATCCTTTGCGGTAACTCCGATATTGCTTTTCGCACCCAAAGTAACATTGTGATAAATCATTACATCATCGCCAATAATTGTGGTGGCGCCAATTACAACGCCCATGCCATGATCGATAAAAAATCGACGCCCAATTATTGCCGCCGGATGAATTTCAATACCGGTCCAACTGCGCACCAAATTGGCATGGATGCGCGCAATAAGTTTTAAATTAATCTTCCAAAGAAAATGTGAGATGCGATGACCCCAAAGTGCATGAACACCTGGATAGGTCAGCGCAACCTCTAATCGATTTCGCGCAGCGGGATCTTGCCGTCGCGCAGTATCGATATCTTCTAAAATGCGATTGATCATTTATTCAGTTATATCTTCATACAAAACAGTTGAAAGATAACGCTCACCAAATGATGGAATGATTACGACTATATTTTTGCCAGCAAATTCCGGGCGCTTAGCAACAACTGATGCTGCCCAAAGTGCGGCACCTGATGAAATACCAGCCAAGATTCCCTCTTCTGTTCCAGCGCGACGTGCATACTTAATTGCATCTTCGGCGGTGGCATCTAAAATTTCATCGTAAACATTGCGATCTAAAATTTGTGGCACAAAGTTTGGCCCAATACCTTGAATTGGATGTGGTCCAGGTGCGCCACCATTAAGAATTGGTGATGCTGCAGGTTCCACACCAAATACTTTGATACTTGGTTTACGCTCTTTAAGTAATTGCCCAGTTCCAGTGATGGTGCCACCAGTTCCAATTCCAGCAATTAATGCATCAACCGTGCCATCGGTATCGCGCCAAATTTCCTCACCAGTTGTTTTGCGGTGAATAGCAGGGCCTGCCTCGTTTTCAAATTGGCGAACAAGTACTGCACCTGATTTGCCAAGCTCCTCTGCTTTAGCAACTGCGCCCTTCATTCCTTCAGCAGCTGGTGTTAAAACTAATTCAGCGCCGTATGCCTTAATTAATTTACGTCGTTCTTTAGAAACTGACTCTGGCATTGTCAAAATTGTTTTGTATCCGCGAGCTGCGCCAACCATGGCCAGTGCAATTCCAGTGTTTCCAGATGTTGCCTCCACAATTGTGCCGCCTGGTTTTAAGGCGCCACTTTTTTCAGCAGCATCAACCATGGCAATACCTAGGCGATCTTTAACAGTTGCAGATGGGTTGTAAAACTCAAGCTTGGCAAAGACATTTGCTGCTGCCCCATCCATAATTTTATTTATTCGAACTAGCGGGGTATTTCCATAGACCTCAGTAATATCGTTGTAAATCTTCATAATTTCTCCTTGTTAAAAGTTGATTAAATTGAGTAAAAAAATAAAAGGTAAAGCCGAAAGAAATAAATTAAATTAGCAACTGCAAGATGTTGCAAGACCAAAATCAATTATCCGGCGGCGGGTAAACAGCCAATCTCCGATAGATTTGATCATGGGCTAAATCTAAAGTACTTAATACTTTGATGCTAATTGCAAATAGTTTGCGTGTTCTATCGCAAGCGTAATAAGAAAGTTAAGACTCTTTCCAATGTGATGTAATCGGCAATCTGCGGTCTTTGCCAAAGGCTTTGCCAGAGATTTTGGTACCAGGTGGATATTGCCGGCGCTTATATTCGGCGCGATCTACCAACTGCACAACCCGATCAACAAGTGCTGCATCAAAGCCGGCGGCAATTGCGCCAGGTCGGCCACCATCTTGATCAATATAAATATGTAGTAATTGATCTAATACTTTGTAATCTGGAAGTGAATCAGAATCTTTTTGGCCAGGGCGAAGTTCAGCACTTGGCTCTTTCAAAATTGAATTAGCTGGAATTGGTGGAGTCTGCCCATTTTTAACGGCAAGCTCATTGCGCCACTTGGCTAGATCCCAAACCTGCGTTTTATACAGATCTTTAATTGGTGCATAACCACCAACTGCATCACCATAAAGAGTTGAGTACCCAACTGCTAACTCTGATTTATTACCAGTTGCTAAAACTAAATGTCCCTCTTGATTAGATAAGCCCATCAAGGTGGTGCCGCGAACTCGTGCTTGCACATTTTCCTCGGCTAACCCAGATAGCCCAAGATTGCTAATAAATGATTGCACCATTGGCTCTATCTCAATGATTCGATACTTAACACCAGTGTTAATTGCTAATTGCTTGGCATCTGCCAATGAGTGCTCAGATGAGTACTTACTTGGTAGGGCAATGCCATGTACTCGATCAGCACCTATGGCATCTGCTGCAATAGCTGCAACAACTGCTGAATCAATGCCACCTGATAAACCTAAAACTACTGATGGGAATTTATTTTTAATTACATAATCGCGAAGACCAACCACCATCGCCTGCCAAATCTCGGCTAGATCATCTAGTCGTGGGGCAACGCCGGCGATTAATTTTTTGTACTTCAAGATAGGTGGCTCAGAGATTATTAGATCAGGATCACTGCTGGTTAATTTCACATCCAGATCAATCACCATCAAGCCCTCTTCAAATTGTGGGGCGCGGGCAATTACGGAGCCATCTGTATCTACAACAATTGTGTCGCCATCAAAAACTAAATCATCTTGTCCGCCAGTCATATTTACATATGCCAACGGTGCGCTAATTTGTTGCGCCCGGCGCTGCACTAACGCCAATCGCACATCATCTTTATTTGCTTCAAATGGACTGCCATTTGGCACCAAGAACAAACCAATATTTCGCTTGGCCAGTTCAGCAACTGGACCGCCCTCTTGCCAAATATCTTCACAAATTGCGATACCGATATCTACGCCAACTACTCGAATTACTAGAGAGTGATTGCCAGCTTTAAAATTTCGAAACTCATCAAAGACGCCGTAATTAGGCAGGTGATGCTTTATATATGTGGCAACGATTGCGCCACGGTGAATTACCGCCACACAGTTTTGCGGCTCACTCTTATCGCTCTCGCCCAGGTAGCCAACTAATAATGTTAATTCCCCATTACCCTCATCATTTATCCGCTTTGCTAATTGATTAACTGCATTAATCGATGCACTGCGAAATGAGGCACGAGTTGCTAAATCTTCAACTGGATAGCCGGTCAAAATCATCTCTGGATAAACCACTACAACCGCACCAGCATTTGCCGCATCAAAGGCGTACTTCGAAACTAGGTCAGCATTAGCTGCCAGATCACCAACTGTTGGATTGATCTGTGCGAGCGCTATTCGGATCTGGCCCATCTTCACTTTTCAAGAGTACCTCAGCTTTTCTGAAGGTGGCACTGAATATCTGAAGGTGGCACTGAATAAGGATTGTGAAGTAAAGTTGGCATACCCAATCCGACAGGGACCATAACTTCGACATAGTTGAAGCGGCCTTGATCGAAAGAAGGATCTAAATGAGCAACGCAGTAACTTCGCGTATTTCTATTTCAACTCTTGCTGCCAAGAAAAAAGCTGGTCAAAGGTGGGCGATGCTTACTTGTTATGAACAGATGACCGCAGCCATCTTTGATGCCGCAGATATTGATGTTCTCTTAGTTGGCGATAGCGCCGGCAATAACTTCCTTGGTGAAGAGAACACAATTCCGGTAACAGTAGATGAGTTAATTCCGATGGCGCGGGCGGTTGTTAAATCCTCACAAAAAAGCATGGTGGTTGGTGATCTGCCATTTGGCTCTTATGAATCATCTGCCGAACAAGCACTTGCTACAGGTATTCGCTTCTTTAAAGAGGCAAAGGTGCAGGCGGTTAAATTGGAAGGTGGCGCCAAGGTTGTGCCACAAATAGAAAAATTAATTGCAGCAGGTATTCCAGTAATGGGCCATCTTGGTCTTACCCCACAATCTGTGCACGCACTTGGCGGCTTTAAAGTGCAAGGCCGAGGCGATGATGCCGAGCGAATTAAGGCAGATGCTCGGGCACTGCAAAAAGCGGGAGTCTTTGCAATAGTTCTCGAGTTAATCCCCGCCCAATTAGCTGCTGAAATAACCGCTGAACTTTCTATTCCAACCATTGGCATTGGCGCCGGCGTTAATTGCGATGCCCAAGTTTTGGTTTGGACTGATCTAATGGGCATTACCGAAAATGCACCAAAGTTGGCAAAGGCTTATCGAAATCTTAGAAAAGAGATGACAGATGCGGCTAAAGAGTTTGCCGCCGATGTGGCAGCGGGTAGATTTCCCACCGAGGAGCAATCCTTTAAATAATTAGTAAGGGAGAGCTCGTGAAGTTAAATATCGCAATCGACTTCACTCCCCTTAAGAAGTATCCAGATTTTCGATTGCTCTGGGGATCAGGATTGATCTCCTACTTCGGCTCGATGATCACATATGTCTCGATGCCATTTCAGATTAAGCAGTTAACCGACTCCTACTTAGCTGTTGGTTTGATGGGGCTAGTTGAGATTGTTCCCCTGATTCTCTTTGGACTCTACGGCGGAGTCTTGGCCGATCATGTGGACCGAAAGAAAATGATTTGGGCTACTGAGTTTGCCGCCCTGGCATTAACCTCGATTTTATTAATCAACTCTTTAATCCCAAATCCCAAGCTTTGGGTTTTGTATTTAGTTGGCGGTTTGTTTGCAGCAGTAGATGGCTTACAACGGCCAAGTGCTGATGCGATTTTGCCAAGATTAGTTAGCCATGATGATCTGCCATCGGCAAGTGCGTTAATGAGTTTGCGTTGGCAGTTTGGGGTAATCACTGGGCCGGCACTTGCTGGAGTTTTAATTGCAACCGCTGGTGTAAAGGCAGGTTTTACCGTTGATGTAATTACCTATGTTTTATCTTTAATTTTGCTGGCACGAGTTGGTTCGGTAAAGCCAAATAAACAGAGTGAAAAACCCACTATTTCCAGCGTGGTAGATGGTCTGAAATACGCCACTAGTCGCAAGGATTTAATGGGTACTTACCTAGTTGATTTAGCTGCCATGTTTTTTGCAATGCCAAATGCACTCTTTCCATTTTGGGCTGAGAAATTAAATGCCACTTGGGCACTTGGTTTGTTTTATGCCGCCGGAACAGTTGGTGCTTTCACCATTACATTCACAAGTGGTTGGATTAGAAATTACACCCGCCATGGTTATGCCGTAATGATGGCCGCACTTGGTTGGGGAATTGCCATAACTTTGGCCGGGGTGGTTAACTCACTTTGGTTGGTACTTTTATTTTTGGCATTAGCCGGGGCGTCAGATCAGATTTCTGCATTATTTAGATCTGCAATCTGGAATCAATCCATCGCCGATGATTACCGGGGCAGATTGGCCAGTATTGAATTACTTTCCTATTCAGTTGGCCCACTTGGCGGGCAAACCCGTGCCGGATTGGTTGCAGAACGCACCTCACTGCGCACTTCGGTGATTAGTGGCGGCCTACTTTGCATTGGATTTGTCACAATTTTCTCGGCGATGCTGCCGGAATTTCGAAAATATGACAGCAAAACCAATAAATTTGCGGTTTCGGAAGCCAAAAAGCGAAAAAATTCGCAAAATTAATTAACTCACCAGTATTTTTTCCAAAAAAACGGAAAAATTGCGGATTTTTTTCCAAATTTAGATATTTTTTCTGAAATTTTTCCTAATTTTCTTAATTTTTTAATCCAAAATGCACAAAAATTATTAAAAATAATGTTGCGACACGCCCCTTATTTATCTACCAAAAAGTGGAAAGTTTTGCCGTTTAGTGCCACGCTTATCCACGAAACAGGTTCGGTGACGGATCGAACCACTTTGATAGGAGATCTACGTGGCTGCAAAGCGTCGTAAGAAAGCTGCTGCTAAGGCAGCACCAAAGCGTCGTCGTAAGAAGGCAGCAGCTAAGGCTGCTCCAAAGCGTCGTCGTAAGAAAGCTGCAAAGAAGGCTGCTCCAAAGCGTCGTCGTAAGAAGGCTGCTAAGAAAGCTGCACCAAAGCGTCGTCGTAAGAAAGCTGCTGCTAAAGCTGCTCCAAAGCGTCGTCGTCGTAAGAAGGCTGCTGCTAAGTAAGTTAATTTACTTAAAAAAACCCGCTGCGAAAGTAGCGGGTTTTTTTATTTAAAAACTATTTATCCTCTGAAATATATTGACCACGAAGCTCTTTAGTAACTCGGTCAAAAATACGGCTTATATCCTCTTGATCCTTAACAGTTAAATGATCTAGCAATCGCGAGCGCACCGATGAAACATGATCTGGCGCTGCCTTTGCAATTGCCTTAAATCCCTTATCGGTCATCACTGCAAAATAACCCCTTTTATCATCCGGGCAATCCTCGCGTTTTACCCAGCCCGCTTTCTCCATCACCTTCATGCGATGAGAAAGCCGTGATTTTGAAACCATAGCAAGTTCAGCTAATTCACTCATTCGCATTCTGCGTCCTGGTGCATCTGAGAGCAATGCTAAAACTTCATAATCTGGCATTGATAAATCATGTTGATCTAAATCAAAATCTAAGGCATCTAATAATCGGCGGGATGCGATGATGTAGGAACGCCAGGCTTTCATCTCTCGGGGATTTAACCAATTAGGAGTCTTTGCCATTTGCTTAGTTTACTTGAACTTTCAACTACTTGATACTTAAACCCTTTTAAACCTTTTTCTATCTGGAAAAGATAGGCTAGCCCCATGAGTTTAAAGAGTGGCCTTGACCTTTCACATATCAATTCCAGTGTTCGTCCGCAGGATGATTTATTTAGATTTATGAATGGCAAGTGGCTGGATGAATCACAGATCCCAGCCGACCGCGCAAGTGATGGTGCTTTCTATTGGTTGTATGAACAAGCTGAAAAGCAGGTTCGCCAAATCATTGAGGAACAAGGGGCCAGCAAATCTGCCGTTGGTTCAATCGCGCAGAAAATTGGCGATCTATACAACTCATTTATGGATGAAGCCCGTGCCAATGAATTAGGCACAAAGCCGATCGCCGCCGAGCTTGCCAGGGCGCAAAGCTTTAAAGATGCAAAGGAGTTTCATCAATTACTTGGTGAATTAGAGGCCCGTGGTTTGGGTGGATTGTTTTATGCATATGTAACAACTGATCACATGGATAGCACGCAAAACATTGTGTACTTGGGCCAATCTGGCCTCTCGCTGCCCGATGAGGCGTATTACCGCGAAGATACATATGAACAGATCCGCAGCGCTTTCACCGCCCATATTGCAAAGATGTACGAACTTGCCGGCCTTGCTAATGGTCAAGCCGCAGCTAAATTGATTTTGGAGTTAGAAACAGAGATTGCAGCTAGCCATTGGGATCAAGTTAAAGATCGCGATGCCACCCTTACCTACAACAAGAAATCATTCACCGACCTGAAAACAATTACCACCCACTTTGATTGGCCAACTTGGATTGCATCTAGTGCCACTCCAGAACATGTTCTAGAAAATGTGATCATTCGCCAGCCTTCCTACTTTGAAGGCTTATCTAATATTCTCGGAAAATTTGAGATTGCTAAGTGGCAGGCCTGGCTCACCTGGCACATCCTCTCCTCCACCGCCCCTTATCTAAACAATGAGATCGTTCAAGAAAACTTTAATTTCTACGGCACCACCCTCTCTGGAATTCCGCAATTAAAGGATCGCTGGAAACGTGGTGTTGGTTTAGTCGAAGGCGCATTAGGTGAAGCGGTTGGCCAGATTTATGTTGCTAAGTACTTTCCGGAAAAAGCTAAGCAGCGGATGGTGGATTTAGTTAAGAATTTAATTGAGGCCTACCGAATAGATATTGCTGCCCTGGATTGGATGTCCCAGCAGACTAAGGAGAAAGCCTTTGTTAAGTTGGATAAATTCACACCAAAGATTGGCTATCCAGATAAGTGGCGTGACTACAGTAAATTAACCATTACCTCTGATGATCTAGTTGGAAATATTGGCCGTATTGCAAAGTTCAGCCAAGATTATGAGTTAGCCAAGATCGGCAAGCCAGTAGATCGCACAGAATGGCTGATGACCCCACAAACAGTTAATGCCTATTACAACCCTGGCATGAATGAGATTGTCTTTCCAGCCGCTATTTTGCAACCACCATTTTTTGATGTGAACGCCGATGATGACGCAGCTAATTACGGCGGTATTGGCGCAGTTATTGGCCATGAGATTGGCCATGGCTTTGATGATCAAGGATCTAAATATGATGGTGATGGCAACCTGCAAAATTGGTGGACTGATTCAGATCGCACCGAGTTTGAAAAGCGCGCGGATCAATTAATTAAGCAGTATGACCAACTATCCCCGGCCGCTGCCCCTGATGTGAAGGTAA
>CAEZUT010000030.1_pt1 | contig 9526 bp, 7 predicted proteins | sample 7264551 | NCBI WGS metagenome assembly CAEZUT01 (sample SAMEA6813837, study PRJEB35770) | uncultured Actinomycetes bacterium | biome: Freshwater; feature: Freshwater reservoir; material: water | place: Czech Republic | collected 2016-04-20 | depth 0.5m m
CATCTCGAAGTGATAAGAAAAGATTGAAAGAACAAACTAGATTGCGTCGAACTGAAGCACGTGCAGCATTTATGCGCGGAGATGAAAATGCACTGCCCTATCGGGATAAAGGAGCTGCGCGCCGATTTGTTAGAAATTATGTCGACAGCAGAAGATCAATTGCAGAGTACTTCCTAGTTCTAATCATCTTTGTTTTGTTCTTAACTATTATTCCAAACCCAACTATTCAATTATTTGCTATCGCCATTATGTATTCAGCAATGCTTTATGCAGCGATAGATGGATTCTTGTTATCTCGCCGAGTAAAACGGCTCGTTATCGCTAAATTTCCCAATGAATCAGCACGTGGGGTTGGTATGTATGCCTGGTTACGCTCTACTCAAATGCGTAGATTAAGAGCGCCAGCACCGCAAGTAAAGATTGGTGCTAACGTAAATTAAGCCCGCGGTTTAGGCGAGATTGTTTTAGCAGGATCTCGTTCGGCCACTGCGCCAATAGCGGTATCAATTTCTTTCATTATTGATGCCTCTAATTTCACGCCACTAGCCTTCACATTTTCTTTAATTTGAGATGGTTTTGTGGCACCAATAATCGCACTTGAAACATTTGGATTTTGTAATACCCAAGCGATTGCCAATTGAGCTGGCGTTAGATCTAACCTCTTAGCAATTGGAATTAGATTTTGTACTGCAGATAAAACTTGATCATTCATAAATCTAGAGATCATATTTGCGCCACCTTTTTTATCAGTTGCGCGTGAACCAGCAGGAGCCTTTTTGCCCGGCAAATACTTTCCAGTCAATACGCCCTGTCCAATTGGCGACCAAACAATTTGCCCAATTCCCTCTTTTTGTGAAAGCGGAACAACTTTGCTTTCAATTACTCGCCAGAGCATTGAATATTGAGGTTGGCTAGAAACAAATCTGGTGTATCCACGAGCATCTTGAATTTTTAAAGCAGCTGCTATTTGCTCTGCGCTCCACTCCGAGAAACCGATGTAATGCACTTTGCCTTGTCTGATTAAATCATCAAAGGCCCCGAGGGTTTCTTCTAGCGGTGTTTCATAATCAAATCTGTGGGCTTGATAAAGATCGATGTAATCAGTTTTCAATCTTTTTAAAGAGGCATGACAAGACTCCATAATATGTTTTCTGGAAAGTCCGCGATCATTTTTGCCTGATCCAGTTGGCCAATAAACCTTTGTAAATAATTCATAGGATTCACGTCGTCTGCCCTTTAAGGCATTACCTAAAACGGTTTCAGCGCGAGTTCCGGCATAAACATCTGCCGTATCGTAGGAAGTAATTCCGCACTCAAAAGCTTCTTTCACGCATTTAATCGCGGCGGCTGCTTCAACTTGAGAGCCATGGGTTATCCAATTTCCGTAAGTTAATTCCGATACGTACATTCCGGTGCTGCCGAGTCGACGATGTTCCATATTTGAACTCTACGCTGAAAAATCACCAGCGCCAACTACTTGCGTGGCTAGTTGCGACAATGGCAAAGGCATCTAAGATTCCTCCACAACTTAATATTGAAAGTTCCACAAGAGTCTTTTGGGGGAAGTCGGTGAAAATCCGGCGCTGACCCGCAACCGTGAAAGTAAAAATTTTTTACTTAAGTCGGATTACCCAATGATTCTTAATTTATCCAACCGTCGAGGATTGCGGTGCGGAGAACCTCATCTTATGAGTTTCTTTGCTTACGTGAAACTCTCATTAAGAGAGGCTACAAATGAAACAACAATTTATAAATCGAAAAACTTTTGCGATTACTGCAATTTTAATTTGTATAACCCAAATATCTTTTGCACCAAGTGCTTCAGCGGTTAAGGGCTACCGCTACTGGGGATACTTTCAAGCATCACCTAATGCCACTTCATGGGAAGCGGCTATGACTGGTCCAACTGTAAAATTAACAGATGGCGCAGTTGAGGGTTGGTCTTTTAGCGCAAGTAATGATGTAACTCCCGCTACACCACCTAATGATTCGCCAGATTTTGCAACATTATGTGCAGATACTCCAGAGGCAAATGGAAAGATTCGAGTTGGCTTAGTAATTAATTTTGGTCCGGAATCAATTGCCCCTAACGATGAAATGCCACCAAATACCATTCTTAGTTGCGTATTGGTCAAGAAGAATGCCACCGGTACCGATGTTTTAAATGCAGCGGTAACGGTTCGCAATGATAAATCTGGCTTACTTTGCGGAATTGAAGGTTATCCAAAATCTGAATGTGGTCCAGAAATTGATATGCCGGAAATTACTGCGGTTGCGGCATCAGGTGAATTGGAAGAAAAAGAGGAGCTTGGCGAGGAGTTAGAAATAGAGCCATTAATTGCACTATCGATCGCTACCGTAATTGCAATTGCATTAGCGGTAGGAATTAAGCGTCGTCGTAAATAAGTTAATTTCTTTACAAAGATGAACTCTTTAACTTGGTGGCTTTGGAGTATTTCTCTATCCATCGCCACCTTGCGGACAAACAATAATTGGTTGATGTTATTGGCAATTTTAATTTTTGTAATCGTTGTATTTAAAAGAAGAAATCTACAGGCGCCGTTAAATGCCTTCGCGTTAAGTATTCAATTAGCAGTAGTTGCCCTGATTATCAGATTATTTTTTGGAACAATTATTGGAACTCCGCTACCCGGTACAGTTTTAATCTCACTGCCGCAATTGCCCATGCCAGATTGGCTCGTTGGCATAAGAATCGGTGGCGACATCACCTCAGAGCGAATTGGATCTGTTTTAACGGAAAGCTTGAAATTCTCATTAATTCTTATCTCATTTGGCGCAGCCACTTGCCTGTCTTCACCTATTGAAATCATTAAAGCAATTTCTAGCCGTCTTTATTTCTTTGCGATTACTTTACTCATCGCAACATCTGTATTGCCGCAAATAGTTTTCTCATATAAGCGGGTAATTGCTGCAAGGAGAATGCGCGGCATGCATAAATTAAATATTTTTAATTTTCGTACCATCATTACTCCAGTTCTAGAAGAAAGCCTGGAACGAGCTATTGATCTCTCATCAGCAATGGAAAGCCGAGGCTTTGGTTATCATAAAAAACCAACCAGATATCGTCCAGAGAAATTTTCGCAATCTGATTTAATTGTCACAATAATTTGCGGGTATTTAATTATTTTCATACCTACTCTCTTGGTCTCAAATGGGTGGCTCTTTACCTGCTGTCTCTTTATTGTCTTTAGCGCTGCGCCACTAATGCTTACTGAACAGAGGGTGGCCAACACATGATCACCTTCTCAAATGTTTCATTAATCTATCCAAACTCTAGAAAAACCATATTAGAGAATTTAACTTTTACCGTTGATGAAAGTGAGTTAATTCTTGTTATTGGCTTAACGGGTGCTGGAAAAAGTAGCTTTATGAAGTTAATCAATGGTGTGATTCCGCATCACACATCTGGCATTTTAAGCGGTGAAATAATCGTTGATGGAAAAACTACTAACTTACTAAAGCCTGGTGAGTTATCTGGGGTAATTGGAATTGTCGGACAAAATCCTTTAAACGGATTTGTCACCAATAAGGTTGAGGATGAAATCGCTTTCGGTCTAGAAACTAATGGTTTTGCACCAGAGGTGATGCGCAAGCGCGTTGAGGAATTAATTGATTTATTAAGTTTACAAAGCATTCGAAATCGAAATTTAAATTCACTTTCAGGTGGTGAACAACAACGAGTTGCAATTGCATCTGCCTTGGTAATGAATCCAAAAGTTTTAGTTCTAGATGAACCAACAAGTGCACTCGATCCAATTGCAGCTGAAGAGGTGCTGGCAATAATTAATAAGTTGGTTCACGATTTAGGCCTAACAGTTATTATGGCCGAACATAAGCTGGAGCGAGTAATACATTTTGTTGATCGGATAGTTCTAGTAAATGGTGACGGAAAAGTAGATATTGGAACACCCGCAGAGGTAATGAGCAGAACCAGTATTAATCCACCTATAGTCAAAATTGCCAAAAAGTTAAATTTAAAGAGTATTCCATTATCAGTTCGCGATCTAAAGCGAGTTTCGATGAACTGGAAATTTAAAGTACCAATTAAATCCGAGGTGATACAGCACAATAAACAAGTTATCGAAGTAAAGAATTTAGAAGTTTCATACCAACTAGTTAAAGCGATTTCGGGATTGAATTTGCAAATTCATGCTGGTGAGATTGTTGCGTTAATGGGGAGAAATGGCGCTGGCAAAAGTTCTTTACTTCGCGCAATCGCAGGAGCAAATAACAATCATTCCGGTACGGTGAAGGTTCTAGATAAAAATCCAGCATTATTGGTTGGATCGCAACTTGTTCGTTTGATTGGTTACGTACCCCAAGAACCAGCAGATTTGTTTTATGGCACATCGGTGGCTAAAGAGTGCCAATCTGCTGATCAGGACAACCAATTAGCCGCTGGAACAACGCAGAAGATTCTGCGCCAACTGAGCACCGGAATCGATAATGCCTTACATCCTCGCGATATTTCTGAAGGGCAAAAATTGATTTTAGCTATTGCCATAGTTCTAGCAACTGATCCGAAGATCCTAATTCTCGATGAACCTACTAGAGGTTTGGATTATCAAGCAAAAGAGGTACTGGTTGAAATATTATCTAAATTAGCTAAATCTGGTACAACAATCATTATGGCTTCACATGATGTTGAACTTGTGGCAGAAGTTGCATCTCGAGTTATTGTTATGGCCGAGGGTGAATTAATCGCCGATGGTGATACCAGATCTGTTTTAACATCCTCCCCTGCATTTGCACCCCAAATGGCAAAGGTATTTACAAAGCAAAATTGGTTAACAGTAAATGATGTTATCTCTGCAGATATTGGGGATATCAATCCAGATGCTTAAGCGAACTTCATTTATGTTGCTACCAGTTTCGATACTGGGCTTGTTTTCCTTTACCTGGCCGTTATTCCTGCCAGATTTAGATAACTCATTTCTGCATGGAGATAACGCAAAGTATGTGGCTGCACTTTTACTTCCAGTTGCACTTTTGTTATTCCTTATTGAAATTAATCACGGCGCACTTGATGCTAGGGCGGTTGCATTACTTGGCGTATTTTCAGCCATCATTTCCGCTCTACGTTTGGTGGGTGCTGGCGCGATTGGAATTGAACCAATTTGGTTCTTTTTAATTTTAGTTGGCAGAGTTTTCGGTCCATCATTTGGTTTTACATTAGGCGTAATTTCAATTTTTATTTCTGGTTTGATCTCAGGCGGTATCGGACCATGGCTAGCTTTTCAAATGTTAGCCGGGGCTTGGGTGGCAATGTTTGCGGGGCTACTTCCGAAGCGAATTACTGGGAAGATGGAGATATTTCTACTTACTTTATATGCGGTAATCGCAACTCAAGTTTTTGGCATATTAATGAATCTGCAATTATGGCCATGGTTATTAGGAACTGATACACAATTATCTTTTGTGGCTGGCGATTCAGTACTTGCAAATTTACATAGATTTTTCATCTTCCATGTTGCAACATCACTAGCGTGGGATATTCCTCGGGCTGTTTTTACGGTAATTTTAATTATCACCACCGCAACACCTATTTTGGTTACATTAAAACGGGCAAAGATTAAATTAAGTACAAAAACTAGCGAACATTCGACGTCACAAAAGGTGGCTTAACTACCTTCGCACGGCTGATTCTTCCGCGTACATCAATTTCAACTATTGTGCCAACCTCAATTTTTGGATTTAACAAAGCTAGTGCAATTCCAACTTTCAGAGTTGGCGAGAATGTGCCACTTGTAATTAAGCCGCACTCTTGCCCTTCGATTGTTTTTACACTCATTCCGGCACGCGGAATGGCTTTATCCTGAACATGAAGACCGCGCAGTATTTGAACCGGCCCATTAGCTTTTTCATCTCTAAGAACTGGCGCACCCAAAAATGAGTTTTTAGTTAATGCCACAGCCCAACCGGCATTTGCTTGTAAAGGTGAAATATCAAGGGATAGTTCATGTCCGTGAAGTGGATAACCCATCTCTGTTCGCAAAGTATCCCTCGCGCCTAGGCCGCAAACTCTGCCACCATTTTTAAGTACTGCATTTTCCAGAAGTTTCCAAAGTAACAGCGAATTTTGCCAAAGTGGTAGGAACTCAAATCCATATTCACCGGTATATCCAGTTCTACATACAATTATTTCGCCAATATTTTCATGTCCGGCAATTTTAATCGTGGTAAATGACATGTAATCCAACTCTAATTTCACTCCGATTGATTCCAACGCCTGTGTAGTTTTTGGTCCTTGCAAGGCTATAACACCATACTTTGTATGCTCATTTGTGATCTGTAAATTCTTTTTGTTATTTGCCTGCAAGGTATTGAAAACCTGCGAACAATTAGATGCATTTGGAATTAATAAACATTGCTCATCATTTTTACGATAAACAATTAGATCATCGATTACGCCACCATTATCATTACAAATCATGTTGTACTGCGCTTGGCCATCTTTAATCTTGGATAAATCATTGGTTAAAATCTCATTTAAGAAATCAACTGTGCCCGCTCCTGAAATTTCTATCTTGCCAAGATGCGAAACATCAAACAGGCCAACACTCTCTCGAACAGCGCTGTGCTCAGCTAGGACTCCGCCCTTTTCGCCACTTTGATTTAAATATGAACTGTATTCAATTGGCATCTCCCAGCCACCAAAATCTGCCAATTTGGCGCCATTACTTTTATGCCACTCATGAAGGGCGGTATTGAGCAAGGTGGTGTTTGATGAATTTTCCATGCGCTAAATCTATCCCGTAAGGTAGCCCCCAAAGCAGCCAACACTATAAATATAAAAAGTTATTACCAGCACTTCATAAGATATTTAAAGGAGAGATGCAATGGCAAAGGTTAAGTTAAACGCCAAGGTAGATTCAGATGTTCTCGTTGTCGGGCTTGGATCATTTAATAAGAAATTGCAGATTGAATCTGGCCCTGCGCAGGTAGACAACACTCAATTGCTAGCTTCTTTGATCGCAATGGGCGCAACAGGTAATGCCGATGAGGTAATCAAGTTGCCAGGCAAGACCACTAAATTAATTATTTTTACTGGTTTGGGTAATTTGGAAAATGGAGTGACTGCTGAAGTTCTACGCCGTGCATCTGGCGCAGCCGCACGCGCTCTATCTGGCAATAAAGGTGCAAGTTTTGCACTGCCTCATAAATCTGTAATCGAACTAGCCGCGATTGCAGAAGGTGCTGCTTTAGGTGCTTATACATTTACGGAATTTTTAGGTAGTAAAAAATCAGAGCAAAAGCCACCACTTGCTACAGTTTCGATTGTTAGTAAATTTGCCGAAACAGCGCAGGCAAAAGAGGCAGCAAAGCGAGCTGAAATAATTGCTGAACAAACTGCATTAGTTAGAGATTTGATTAACACTCCACCATCGCACCTAACTCCAGATTCTTTCTGTTTGCGAATGAAAAAAGAGGCTAGTAAATATGGAGTTAAGGTAGAAATCATTACAGATGTTGCACTTCGTAAAGGCGGCTACGGCGGAATTATTGGAGTTGGTCAAGGATCTGCCAATCCCCCACGATTGCTTCACGTTTCATACACACCAGCAAAAGCTAAAAAGAGATTTGCGTATGTAGGAAAAGGAATTACCTTTGATACTGGCGGGCTTGCACTAAAGCCAGCACTTGGTATGGAAGCAATGAAATCTGATATGTCAGGTGCGGCTGCAGTTATTGCATCTGTATTTGCAATTGCGCAACTAAAGCTTCCTATCGCAATAGATGGTTGGGCGCCACTTGCTGAAAATATGGTTAGTGATACGGCAACTCGCCCTTCAGATGTCATAACTATCTACGGTGGAAAAACTGTAGAAGTTTTAAATCCAGATGCAGAGGGCAGATTGGTCTTAGCTGATGCACTTATCAAAGCCGCTGAAGTTGGTAATAAGAATGGTGGCTTAGATGGAATTGTTGATGTCGCAACATTAACTGGCGCACAAGTTGTTGCACTTGGAACTCGAACATCAGCTGTCATGACAAATGATGAAAATTTCAGTGGACAGTTTTTAACAGCTGCTAATTTGGCCGGTGAATCTTTTTGGCCAATGCCACTACCAACAGAACTTAGAGCCTCACTAGATTCACCAATTGCTGATCTTGCAAATATTGGCGATCGCATGGGTGGCATGTTGGTTGCAGGTTTATTTCTAAAAGAGTTCATTGATCCAAAAACACCATGGCTGCATTTAGATATCGCAGGTCCGGCATTTAATGAAAAGCAGGCTCATGGCTACACCCCAGTTGGTGGCACCGGCGTAGCACTTCGTTCATTAGTGACGCTGGCGGAGTTGGCTGTATCACAACAGAAATGAGCTTCTTAACTTCAGGAGTACCTCGGCTTAATTTCGTGGCAGGATTACCTCATGGCCGATTTTGATCTAGTAATCCTGGGCGGCGGAAGCGGTGGATACGCATCAGCACTTCGTGCCTCACAACTTGGCCTTTCCGTAGCCTTAATCGAGAAAGAAAAACTCGGCGGCACCTGTCTACATAAAGGTTGCATCCCAACCAAAGCATTACTGCACGCTGGTGAAATTGCAGATAACACCAGACATGCTGGCGAATTTGGTGTGAAAGCTGATTTTCATTCAATGGATATGGCGGCAGTTAACTCGTATAAAGATGGTGTGATCTCAAAATTACATAAGGGTTTACAAGGATTAGTTAAATCTAGAAACATTACCTACGTCGAAGGTAGCGGAAAATTAACTTCGAAAAATACTATTTCAGTTAACGGCACAAATTACGTCGGTAAAAATATAATTTTGGCAACTGGTTCTTACCCAAAAACTTTGCCGGGCCTTGAGATTGATGGCAAGCAAGTAGTTACCAGCGAAGAGGCAATGAAATTTGATTACGTACCAAAATCAGTCATTGTTTTAGGTGGCGGAGTAATTGGTTGCGAATTTGCATCTGTGTGGAAATCATTTGGTGCGGAAGTAACAATTATTGAAGGTTTGCCGCATCTGGTTGCACTCGAAGATGAATCATCTAGCAAGCAACTAGAGCGGGCATTTCGCAAACGCGGTATTAATTTTGAATTAGGAGTTAAATTCAAATCTGCAACCAAGGATAAAAAGGGCGTTACCGTAACTCTTGAAGATGGCAAGAGTTTTTCTGCTGAGGTTTTATTAGTAGCTGTTGGGCGTGGTCCAGTTTCTGCCGGCCTTGGCTATGAAGAGGCTGGAATAAAGATGGATCGCGGTTATATTCTGGTGGATAACAAATGTCGCACAAATGTTGCCGGTATTTGGGCAGTAGGCGATTTAATTCCAACCTTGCAATTAGCTCATGTTGGTTTTGCTGAGGGAATTATGGTTGCCGAAGAGATTGCTGGATTAAATCCACGTGCTATTAATTACGATGGCGTACCACGCGTTACTTACTCTGAACCCGAGGTGGCATCAGTTGGATTAACAACTGCATCTGCCAAAGCAAAGGGACATGATGTCGTTGAATTAAATTACGATTTAGCTGGAAATGGTAAGGC
>CAEZUT010000037.1_pt1 | contig 8639 bp, 8 predicted proteins | sample 7264551 | NCBI WGS metagenome assembly CAEZUT01 (sample SAMEA6813837, study PRJEB35770) | uncultured Actinomycetes bacterium | biome: Freshwater; feature: Freshwater reservoir; material: water | place: Czech Republic | collected 2016-04-20 | depth 0.5m m
ATGCGCAAAATAATTCTAGAGATTGAACCTGATTTAAAGCAGGTAATCTCATATGGAATTCCAGCTTTTAAATTAGATAAAGATGTTGTCTGCGGATTGGCTGCTAGAAAAAATGGTTGTTCTTTTTATCCATTTAGCGGATCCGTGCTGGAAGCACTTCGCGCAGATTTGAAGGATTTCTCACAAACCAAGAGCGCGCTTCACTTTGATAAGCCACTATCAAAAACTTTGGTGCGTAAATTGATGAACCAACGCCAGGTTCAGATAATGGTCAAGAAAAAACGCAAGTAGCGCTTTATCATTCAGGTATGGCTAAAGCACTCAAAGGTAAAGCGGCCAAAAAATCTAACTGCGCTGTTACTAATGGCGAGGTTGATTTAGCAAAGTATGAAAAATTAGATGTTGAGTGGCGCCAGATTGGGCTAGCTGCGCCAGCCCGCCGAGCCTTGGTAGATGCCAAGTTATTAAAAGTTTCAGATCTTCGAAAGATCTCAGCAGATGAATTAGAAAATCTGCACGGGATGGGTAAGAGCGCAATTGCCAGAATCAAGGTAATTATGAACGGCAAAAAAATTAAGTTTCGACCATGATCAAAACCTCGGTACGTTTCATTAATTTATTTGTAAAACGTAAGGCGTGGATTCGCAGAGTAATAGTTGCCAGCTTGGCCTCAGCAACGGCGTGGATTGTTGGAGATCAATTAGTTCCAAATGGCGGATTAGTAGCAGCAATTGTTTGTGCACTAAGCATTCGTATCTCACTTTATAAATCAGTACGAGAAGGATTTGGACAAATTATTGGAACTGCCATTGGCGCCAGTGTCGCTCTACTTACTGTGCACTACTTTAACTTTGGATTCATCGCAGTTGGTGCAACAGTGTTTCTCTGTTCAGTAGTTGCGCGAGGACTTCGGTTGGGTGAAGTGGCATCAGTTAACGTGCCCGTTACAGCTTTGATTGTTATCGGTCCTGGCTTAAGCGGCAGCACAGCAACTCATAGACTTTCATCAACATTAATTGGCGCAGCAATTGCAATTGTTTTCTCATACTTTTCTCACGCAAAAACACCAGCCGGGCGCACCATTGATCAAATTTCTAGAATTGGTAAAAAATCAGCAGAGTTACTTATTGAGATGTCAGAAGGTGTTGCATCCTCCTTTACACAAAAACAAGCTGGTAATTGGTTAGCAAAAGCCAGATTGTTAGTTGAGGAGATTCCAGATTTAAGATCACAAGCGATTGAAGCCCGCGAATATGCAAAGTGGTCACCGTTGGTGGAAGAGCAAGAAGCTGATGCACTTTATGTAAGTGGAGTTGCTATTGAACACATGGTGGTTCAGGTGCGAACGATTGCCAGAAGATTATTTGATGCCAGCCAAGATAAAGCTCGGATTGACATTGTGAACCGGGCAATTGCGCATGCATTATCTGCGACCAGTGTGGCAATTAGTGAAAAGATTGAATTAATTAAATTGCCTGAACATGATCATGCAAAAGATGGCATCGCAGAGGAGTTACAACAAGTTGCTGATAATTTAACAGAGGAGTTAATTCTTCGAAATCAGCAATTGCCACGAGATCAATTTGTGCGTTGTATTTCTCTGGTTTCGGCGATCAGTATTATCGCCGCTTCACTTGATGAATCATCACCTGCCCTTAGAAATGTGAAGACACCAGAGGATGCGAGTTCACAACCCATTATGGGATATTCACCAATTACCAAGACCACTAAGTGGAGCAAGCGAATGTGGATAGCAACTCGAAAATTCTTACTAAGATAATCTAAATCAAAGGAGCAAATATGGATCTGCAACAGGTAGCAAAAGATTATGAAGCAGCAACAAAATCATTTTTAGATGCCGTTGCCAGCTTTCCAAAGGAAGATCTTGATAAAGCGAAGAAGGATGGCTGGAATGCTCGTCAGATAATTCACCATTTAGCAGATAGTGAATCCCAAAGCTGCGCCAGATTAAGAAGATTAATTGCCGAACCAGGAACTACTATCCAAGGTTATGATGAAAATAAATGGGCCGGCTCTGATGTATTGGGATATAAAGAGCTACCAATTGAAAGTTCATTGGCGTTATTTAAGGCCTCCAGAGAGGCATCTTTAACAATTATTAAACGATTAACACCAGAGTTATTAAATAACACTGGCACACACACCGAATCAGGTGAGTACACAGTTAAGAAATGGCTTGATGGTTATACGCGCCATCCCAAGGATCACGCAGAGCAGTTGTTAGCCGATTAATTCGGCGTTGCTGTACTTTCGTTGTGGATGAGTACAAATCTCATCTGTCATTTTCTCTGCGCAATTTCCACAAAGTAAATTTAAAGAATTACATGGCACCTTAGGGCAATCGTAGAAACGATAAGCAGGTGCGTCACATTTCTCACACTTTGCAATCTTCTTTGATTTTTCGCTGAACTCAATCGACATTCGATTATCAAAGGTATAAAGCGAGCCTTCCCAATGACTGTCATCACGATACTTTTGTCCGTAAGTAAATATGCCGCCATCAATTTGATAAACCTCTTTAAAGCCACGATTTTTCATAACTGCAGATAAAACTTCACAACGAATTCCACCCGTGCAGTAAGTGACTACCGGCTTCTCTTTTAAGTGATCGTATTTTCCGCTTTCAATCTCCGTTACAAAATCTCTTGAAGTTTCTACATTTGGAACAACTGCATTCTTAAACTTTCCAACCTTAGCTTCATAAGAGTTTCGACCATCAAAGAAGACTACATCTTCACCACGTTCTGCAACCAACTTATCTACTTCAAATGGCTTTAGATGTACGCCACCATTTACAACACCATTTTCATCAACTTTAATTTCATCTGGATGACCAAAGGCAACTAACTCTTGGCGAACCTTCACACTTAACTTTGGAAAATCATTTCCTGTTCCATCAGACCACTTGAATTTGATTTTGTTAAAACCGCTATAGCTTTTAGTTTGCTTAATATATTTCTTTAGATCCTCCATATTTCCACCTAATGTGCCATTGATGCCATGAGGTGAAACGATTACGCGACCAGTTAAATTCAAAGATTGACATAAATTTTTCTGCCATACCTTTATCGCTTCCGGATCTTTCAGCGGCGAAAAGCCGTAATAAAGAATTACCTTAGGAAGATCCATGTTCTAATTTTAGAGCCCAGTTAGCTGGCGCTACTCCGCCAGATTTACGCTCAAGGGCGCAGAGATAACCCATGGGATCACCCGAAAAAGGGTGAATAAAACTTGTTGGATCCCCCTTTTAGGATCACCCTTTAGGCATGGAAAAATCGAAAAAGGGTGAGGAACCTACAGGGGTTCGCGATGTTTCCTTAGGCGCTCTAGAAGCTCTGATGCAAGGCGCTGATGCCCAAGTAATTTTTGATTTACTAATTTCAAATGCACGTCAATTAGCTGCAACGGGTCAGGGTCAACAACTAATAAAAATGGCACCTTACATGGGTGATGAATCTGAAAGTGGTTTAGCAATCAGACGTGGATTTGTAATGCTAGGACATTTAGTAGATCTTGATTTTGACACTGCCGAAGCTTTAGCAAATCAACTTTATGAAGAAGAAAAGAAAAATCCGGTTTATGATTTCTTAGAGAAAATAACTAATTATGTATTTGCCGCAAGTGCATTTGCACGGGGTGATTTAACAAAAACTCTGCAATCTATCGATGGTGCCTTGAATGCTCCGATAATAACCTCCGACTTAGGTGATGCCGATAAAATAAATTTAATTAGATTGCGAAGTTCAGTACTGATGTTGCAATCAGATGATTCCGCGCTAGAAGTACAACTCGAAGGTGCTACAAAGATCGCTGATGAAAGTAATCAAGGCGATTATGGAATTCACCTGATGGCCATAAAAGCAATGTTATTTCATGAAAAAGGAGAATTTATAAAAGCTGCAGAGCTTGCTAAATCCGTTATAACAAGCTCTGAAGTTTATGGATATACCGGAGTCACCTCAGCAATGGATTGTAAATGGGTTTTGGCTCGATGCACCATTTCATTTGGAAAGCTAGATCAAGCAATCGAACTGCTTGAAGAGTTAAAAACAGAAGCAGAAAAGAGCAAAATTTATACCTGGTATGTCACAGCCGAATCAATGATCTTAAGGATTTTAACTGAACTAACCAGAATTCGGGAAGCACTTGATCGATCAATAAATCTTCGAAATTATATAACTAAATTCCCAAAACAATATGATCTTAGTTGGATGGCAGATGTTGGCGAACTTTATATTAGATATCGACTAAATGATTTAAATCGAGCTAAAGAAATTGCGGCAAGAACTCCAAGAATTTATTATGTAAATCAAATAATTGAAGCAATGGAAGCGGCAAAAGGTAAAGAGTTTACAAAAGAACAGGTAATGCAATTAAGTGAAGATTCGCCAAGGAAAAAACTTTGGAAGTACTTGTATCTTTCAGAGTTCCCAACATCCAAAGATTTTTCGCCCAAGCAGTGCATGAAAATTGCGTTAGAAGTTGGTGAACTTACTGGAGCAAGAGATATTTTCATGCGCCAAGGAAATCACCACCATAATTTGATTTTTCAGATCGCCAATGAAGAGCCTTCACTTTTTCTTGAGGAACTAAGCAGAGATTGCCTAAAGCGAATTAAGTTACGAAATGAGTCACAGTTAGAGAATGAAGAGTCTCTTACCTCTAGAGAATTACAAGTATTAAAGCATCTAGCTACAGGCAAATCTATAAATCTAATCGGCGCAGAGTTGCATATTTCGCAAAATACGATGAAAACTCACCTTAGAAATATTTACCGAAAAATGGGAGTTGATGGCAGAAAAACAGCGGTATTAAAAGCTCAGGAAAGTTTTTTAATTTAAAGATAAAACTTTTGATTCAATTTTGGCACAACAGTATTCCAGCCAAGTTGGGAATTAATTTTCTCTGCCATCGCTGCACTTGATGCGGGTTCGCCGTGAACAATAAAGGTATGTGTTGGTGCCGTTTTGTTGGTTCCTAGCCATTCACATACCTCATCTGCATCTGCATGCACAGATAACCCTTGTATCTGAACTATTTCAGCAAATACTGAAACTTGCTTGCCATGCATCTTTACCGATTTAACTCCTTCAACAAGTGCGCGACCACGTGTTCCCTCGGCTTGATAACCAATCAAAATTACAGCGTGCTCAGAATGTGGCAACATATTTTCTAAATGGTGAACTACTCGTCCGCCAGAGCCCATTCCACTTGCGGAAATAATAATGCAGCTTTTGCTTGGATCATTTAGTGCTTTAGATTCTTCAACAGTTTCAGCACCCTTTAGATTTCCAGGATTAAATGGATCATCAAATTTAACTGAATCTAGTAACTCCTGCTTAATATCAGTAGATCCATTTTGCATCGCCATTTTGTAGATATTTAAAGAGGCTAGTGCCATTGGAGAATCTACAAAAATTGGCAGATTAGGAATCTTATTTTCTTTAACTAACCGCTTGAGAATCATCAAAATTACCTCGGTACGATCTACTGCAAATGCCGGAATTAAGATCGAACCATTTCGTTGTACACATTTGTTTATAGTTTGCTCAAGTAAGAACTGCGTATCTTCATGTTTGCGATCACCATAAGTTGATTCCATAATCACAGCATCTACCGCACCTGAAACCATTGGATCTGGTGGATTTAGTAATGGGTGTTGAGATCTTCCTAAATCACCAGAGAAAACAATTCGTTTTCCATCGAGTAATACTTCAACAACGCTTGATCCCAAGATATGACCACTTCGGTGAAAGGTTGCCGAAATACTTGGCGCGATCTCAACCTGTTCATGAAATTTAATTGGTGCAAACTTAGTTATTGTTTTATTGGCATCTTCTAAATTATAAAGTGCTTCAGGTTTTTCATGTTTTGAGTAACCCTTTTTCTCAGCGTATTTAGCATCCTCCATTTGAATGCGGGCGGAGTCGCGAAGCACGATTTCCACTAACTTTGCAGTGTCTTGAGTTAAATAGATTTTGCCATTAAATCCATCACGAACTAATCGAGGCAAATATCCTGAATGATCCAAATGTGCATGCGTAATGATGATGGCATTTATCTCAGCTGGATTAATGGGAAATGGCTCCCAGTTTTTAAGTCTTAGCTCCTTAAGACCTTGAAACATTCCAGCTTCTACTAATAATTTGAAATTATCAGTTTCTAGTAAAAACCTGGAACCAGTTACAGATTCCACGCCACCTAAAAAGGTGATCGTGTGGGTAGACACTTACTTAAATCTTAAAAACTGGTCGGACTGGAAGTCCAGCATTCACATAAGCAGCATCAATTAACTGCATCTGTTTAAAAGCATCCTGCGCATCAGTCTTAAATGGTTTTCCTAAATCAACTGCATCGGCAAAGGCCATTAATTGATGTGTGTAGGTTGAAAGAGTTCCAAGGTGTTCGGTGCGCGCAGTTGCATTAACGGTAATAACTACTCGATCATCCCAACCAGAAACAACACAATTTGGCACATGAACAGAGCCTTTAGTACCTGTAATAGTTAGGGGAGCGTCAAAGGCTGGAGATTCAAAATCACCCTTTGCATAAGCCTTAACGCCATTTGGATATTGCAATTGCACATTTAACTTTGTGTCAATATCATTTTTTGCAGCATTTACCTCAGTGCTTAAAACAGTTGGCTCACCGCCGGTAATTAAATTACAAATCATGCGCTGAGAATGAAGTGAGTAACAACCAACATCCATTAATGATCCGCCCGCTAAATCAAATTGCAGACGCAGATCAGTTGGATCTGGCATTGGAATAATCAATGCCGACTCCACCTTAGTTACTTCGCCGATTTCACCAGATTTAACTACTTCCAACGCGCGTTGAAAAACTGGGTGGTAGTAATAATGAAAACCCTCCATAAATACTTTGCCGGTTTTTGCAACAACTTGGGCAACCTCATTTGCCTCAGCAGCATTTGATGCAGAAGGTTTCTCACTTAATACATGTTTACCTGCTTGCAATGCGCGAATATTCCAAGGCCCATGTGCTCCGTTGTGCAGGGCGTTATAAATAACATTAATCTCTGGATCATCTAATAAATCTTGGTAATTTCCGTAGACACCTTCTACTTGATGTTGTTTGGCAAACTCTTCAGCTTTTTTGATATCTCGCGAGGCAACTGCGACTAAGCGATGGCCAGTTGCATGAGCAGGAGCAACGATGGCACTTGGGGCAATTCGGGCGGCGCCCAGAATTCCGATTTTAAGTGGTGTGCGGGCTGAGTTTGTAGATGAGTTCATAAGGCTTACCTTATAGATTTAACCCATGATTGCCATACTGGACATAATCGCAACCTTTGCTTTTGCCTTGGTAGGAGCGCGCATAGCTGCAGATCGCCGAATGGATTACGGCGGAATTTTATTAATTGCAACTGTTGCATCATTAACCGGCGGATCACTTCGTAATTTGTTCTTAGGCGAGCGCCCGATCTGGTTGCAACAACCTTGGTACTTCCTATCAATTTTGCTGGCGGTGGCAATCACAATTGCACTTCGAATTACCCGCCCCGTTGGAAAAGTTGTTTTAGCCATGGATACATTGGGTTTAGCGGTAGCTGTTGTTTCGGGCGTGCAATATTCATTAGATCATTACGCACCAAGTTTTGCCGCAGTAATTTTGGGAGTTCTAACAGCGGTAGCAGGTGGCTTGTTGCGCGATGTGCTTTGCCAAGTAGAACCAGTTTTGTTGCATCGCGAAACAATAGGAACTGCATGCACAGTAGGTGCTTTGGTTTATGTCTTAATCGAACCGACCAGCTTGCCTAATGGGGCGGTGGCACTGATCTCTGGTGCTGTGATTGTTCTAGTTCGCTCAGTTTCAATTAAAAAAGGTTGGAATCTGCCCAAAGTTAAGTAAATTAAAAGTAGTTGAAATTTCAACTATCTGCTAAGGTACGGATATGACCAAGCAACCTGCACTTTATATCGGCCACGGAGCACCGTTATTACTTGATGATCCAATTTGGTCCGGGCAGCTTGCGAATTGGTCTGCAAAGTTAGATCGTCCAACTGCAATATTAATTGTTAGTGCGCATTGGGAATCAGCGCCATTAACAATTGGCTCAACTACAACAGGCACACCACTTATTTATGATTTTGGTGGCTTTGATCCTAAGTACTACAACCTGCAATATAAAGCACCAGGTGCGCCGGATCTAGCTGATCGCATTAGCAAAATCATGGGAGAAACAGTTCATCAAGATCCAAATCGGGGATTAGATCATGGCGCATATGTGCCATTGCTAAAGATGTTTCCAGATGCAGATATTCCAGTACTTCAAATGTCTATTCCTACCTTTGATCCAGAGAAATTATTTGAATTAGGAAAACGATTAGCACCACTTCGCGATGAAGGTGTATTAATTATTGGCTCTGGCTTTTTAACTCATGGCTTGCCATTTTTAAAGGAGTTTCGAATCGAGGCAACAGCACCTGGTTGGTCGGTTGAGTTTGATCTTTGGGCAAAAGAGGTTTTATCTCGAGGCGCAGTTGATGAGTTAATGAATTACAAAAAATTGGCACCCGGCATGCCCTATGCACACCCAACTGTTGAACACTTTGCACCAATATTTATTACCTTAGGAGCAGCTACAAATGCTGAGG
>CAEZUT010000038.1_pt1 | contig 8172 bp, 6 predicted proteins | sample 7264551 | NCBI WGS metagenome assembly CAEZUT01 (sample SAMEA6813837, study PRJEB35770) | uncultured Actinomycetes bacterium | biome: Freshwater; feature: Freshwater reservoir; material: water | place: Czech Republic | collected 2016-04-20 | depth 0.5m m
TAATGGATTCAATTTGGTTTTGAAGTACTTGAATTATCGGGGAGCCTCTTTCGGTGGCCACATTAATGGAATTGGCTAATCTTCGAATCTGGCTTGAGCTGGTTCTCGCGGCTAAATACTCTAAGGTTTTAGAAAGATTTCTGTTCACTTGATACTCTAGAAAACTTCTACGAATAAAATTCGGGAGCAATCCCTGACTTCGATTTGAAATATATTGCAAAGCACTAAGAGGACTTTCCCCCGCAGAAATCATTATCGAAGACATCTGCAATATCGCGCTTAACTCTTCATTTAATCGATTTTGATCCAATTTTGAGCGAGTCACGAATAATACAAAGTTCTTTACCTTCTCAGACCCCCTTGAGTAATCTGACACCGAAACTGTTTTTGCAATTTCAGAAATCACCAACTTCGTAGAAAATATTATTATTGGAGCAAGTAACAGAAATTCATAAAGTTTAACCTTGTTCATTTTAACTACTCAGACTCTTCATGACTTTGAAAGATTCTTGTAGTTCTAGGCAGTTGTGCAATTCTGCGCATCCAGAAATAGGCAATTAAAGTAGTGATTAGTCCAACTATCATTAAACTTTGACCAATAGGTTGCTCATACGCTGTTCTTGCATTTTCCTGAGTTCTCAAAATTAGGAAAAGTAACCATGGGGCAATAGCAGCCAAAGCGGCAGAATTCTTTACCCATCCGTATCTAGTTGTGATTTCCGCCTTAAGCGATTGATCTGATGCGACAAATTCAGATAACTCATGCAGAATTTTGATGATATTTCTACCGCCAAACTTTGTTGAATATATGAGTGTTTCAAAGAGTTGATCAGCTTGTGCGCTTCTGAAATTAACCTTCAACTCTTCGATACCAGATTGAAAATTTCCACCATTTTTCAAATTAATTTCGAAAATCTTAAAATCTTCTCTAGTTATCAATGGCCCGTTTTTCGCAAGGCTCGCAACCGTTTCAGAGATTGACATACCGGCCTGCAAACCAGAGATTATTTGATCGATAATTTCTGGCAGCGATTCCTCTTTTTGGAGTTGTATTTTCTCGAATTTTTGTAAATTCATGATAACCACTATGAAAAGTAACATTGATAAAATCACGATATAGATCGCAAAATTTTGCATGATTACCTTAAGTTAGATCTCTTGTTTTGCAGTAAGTCTGAAAATCTTTCTAATCCGGCTTCATATTTATTACCATTCCATTTATATATTGGCGACACTTCTATCTGATTATTTTCAACTCTTCCGCTTACAGCAGAGACTTCGGTGACCCTTCTTATTCCATCAATATTTAAATTACATTGAATTATTAAATCCAAACTGTGGGCAATTGTTGGATTTATAAAACCTTGAGGGATGTTTTCGCCAGCCAAAAGCGGTAGTAATTGAAGTTTAGAAACTGCGTTGCGTGCGGAATTGGCATGAATAGTTGCCATACCTGGTAAGCCTGAATTCAATGCAATTAGCAAATCTAGTGCTTCTGCTTCACGAACCTCCCCAACAATCAATCGTGCTGGTCGCATTCGTAAAGCTTCTTTAATTAATTTGCGAAGATTGATTTCTCCTTCACCTTCTAAATTTGCATTTCTCGTTTGCATTGCAACACAATCAGGTAAATTAGGTTTTAACTCAAAAACTTCTTCAATAGTTATAACTCTTTGAGTAGTCGGTATAGAACTAGCCAAAGCATTCAAGAGTGTTGTTTTACCTGCCTGCGTACCACCGCTAACCAATATGTTGGCGCCTTGTTCAACGGCGCTCTTTAGAATTTCACATATTTCGCTAGTTAAAGTTCCGAGCCCCACTAAATCATCTAGTGAATTACCGCGCATTAAATGCTTTCGAATATTCACAGACCAATATTTTGCAGTTACTTCCGGGATGGCTGCATGTAAACGACTTCCATCAGGAAGACGGGCATCAACAAATGGGTTTGTAACATCAAGCCTGCGCCCACCCCAGATTAATAAGCGCTCTAACAACTCTCTAATATCAGCATCATTTAAAACTAAATTAGTTAGATTGCTACAACCTTTGCTAGCAGTAAAAATCCGATTTGGGGAATTAATCCAAATCTCTTCGATTTCAGGGTTATCAATAAAATCTTGTAAATCTCCAAAAATAGCTGTTGTTTGCATAGCGAGAGATTAATTGCTTTAAATGATGTTTTAATTTATCAAATATATTTTGTGGATGTAACAAGGTTCAATTAACTGAATGTAACTTAAAATTCACTTATAGCGTTAACGAAGAATTTACTATCTAAAAAGTTCAATCTCTACCTAGTTAAAATGGCTATTATCGATATTCTCATACCAACTTAATTGGGTCTGATTACCACTTCTCGGAATAAAATTAATCACTGTAGGGATCGAGGTTTTTTCCAGAATCCTAGAGATTAATACCTCTAAGTTATTAATATTTTCATAAGTCACAAGAATCCAAAATCCAAGTTTTGAGGTCCTGGCCAAGCAATCTGATTGTCTAATTGCTTTGGAAAGTTGAAAAGATAATTTAATTAGTAAAGACTCAACATCAGATGTAATTGTATTTATTTGATTATCTAAAATCTCTGAAGGTACTAATTCATTAATTTTGATTTTTACAGAGATGATTGCAAGTTTTGTGCCATTTCGATCCGCCAACTCAGCATCTCTTCTAACAAATTGATTAAATAGATTTGGGGACATGGACCCAGTTAAAAGGTCGGTTTCGCCATCATTGACGAAATAAATTGCATTTTGAATCTCAGTTATATTCTTCATATTTATGCATCAGAGTAATATGTAGACATGATTTGGAAAAGCCTTTTTTCACTAAATTCTTCTAGAAAACGAGCAATAATTTTGTTGCGCGTGGAATCTTCGATACTTCTTGCTTTGGTAATTTATTTATTAGTGGCTCCCCTCCTGTCCTCTGTAACCGCCCCGGAATCTCTCGGCGCTGAAATTGTTTTTGGCTTTATTGGTGCAGCCGGACTTTGGGTTTGTGCACGTGGATTTGTTCAAGAAAAATCATTTGGTCGGGCTCCCGCAGTTCTTGCTAACTTAATTGCTCTTGGAGTTTCTTACTACATGATCTCTGGTGATCTTTTAATTGTTGGAATCCCACTTGCAATACTTGCACTTATAACAATGATTTCTGCGGCGTTAGGTTATAAAGAGTAGTTTTGTATTTAGTTAACTCCTTGATTTGTTGAGTTCTCACCACTCAACTATTTGACGATCCTCCCAAAGAAAACCAGTCTTATCAGTTGTTGGATCAAACTCTCTTGTTGCAAGCCATATCGCAGTCTCAGCACCCTCTTCTGCAGAACGTGGTGCATCTGGGCCGCCCATGTCGGTGCGTGAATGATTTGGACAAATAGCATCCACTAAGAAACCGCGAGCGCCATTTCCAGTTTCATATGAAAGATTTTTCACAAGTGCATTAACACCAGCTTTGCTAATTCGATACGGCGCCAGACCACCATGTGTTCCAGGACCGGACATTCTTCCTAAGCAGGCACTGTAAACAATTACGCGACCATTGTTTCGAGCCTCTGCCATTGCGGGTGCAACTTGATTGATCGCTGTGAATACTGCATCTAAATTAGTTGAAAGAGTCCGTCGCCACTCATCATCATTTGTGCGCAAAGTTTTTGACATCTTGTCGCTCATTACGCCATGTGCTAAAACTAAAATATCTAAAACTCCCAAACCATTTGCAGTTGCATCATTGTTGATATCAATTAAGATTTCACGAAACTTTTTACTATCTGCAACATCTACTGCGCGATATTTACATCCTAATTTTTGTGCTGCAGCTTTTGCTCGCTCTTCATCTTTTCCAATGATGTAAACCGAAATTCCGTTGGCAATTAATCCTTGCGCAGTGGCGTAGCCGAGTCCTCGGGATCCGCCGGTAACTATTGCCCACTTCATAGTGCCCACTTCATAGTGCCCATTTCATGACGCAACCTTGCCCGCTCAACCGAAATTGCGCCACCTCATAGCGCCTACAAATTTTCCAGTGAATCAGGAGTACTTCTCGTGGCCTCTCTCACTACTCATGCGGGAAATTCAAGGTTTATTACATAGGGCTCTGCAGTTAAGATTAGACAAGAGTTTTAAGGTTGTTATTGATCTTTTAGATCTTAAGGAGAAAAAGTGACACAAGCCGGAGCTAATACGCCCGCTAATCACTTTGGTGGCACATTCGGTCCAAATGAGTGGCTTGTTCAAGAGATGTATGAGCGCTACCAACAAGATCCAGCATCTGTAGATAAAGCTTGGTGGGATTTCTTTGCAGATTTCAAAGGCGCTGGTGAGAGTTCAACTAATCAAGTAAATCAACAAAATCAACGAGGCGTTCCACCAATTCCTAAATCTCAGCAAGTAACACAACAAGTAACACAACCTGTGGCCCAACAAGTAGCCCAACAAGTTACACAGCCAACTTCGCAAAATATTCCACCAGTAACACCAGCGGTAGCCGCAGCGGTAATGCCAACCTCACAATCTGCACCAACTGCTACTGATATTGCATTATCAACTGCAAAGCCTGCAGATCCAGTTGTTAAACCAATCCCAACATTTGTTTCACCAGGTGCTGCAACAGTTGAACCATTACGTGGTGTTTCTGCTCGCGTTGTGCAGAGCATGGAAGCATCTTTAACAGTTCCTACTGCAACATCAGTTCGCGCTGTTCCAGCAAAATTAATGATTGATAACCGCACCGTTATTAATAATCACTTAAAGCGTGGTCGCGGTGGCAAGGTTTCATTTACACATTTAATTGGTTACGCAATGATCAAGGCAGCACGAGCAATGCCAGAGATGAATGCTTTCTTTACTGAATTAGAGGGAAAGCCTGCAGTTGGTCATCCAGAACATATTAATTTGGGTATCGCAATTGATTTAGCTAAACCAGATGGTTCTCGCCAATTACTTGTGCCATCAATTAAAGGTTGCGAAGAGTTAGATTTCGGACAGTTCTGGGCGGCTTATGAAGATATGGTTCGTAAAGCTCGCGGCGGATCATTAACTGTTGAGGATTTTGCCGGCACCACAATGTCATTAACAAATCCAGGAACAATCGGAACAGTTCACTCTGTGCCGCGCTTAGTTCAAGGCCAAGGAATGATTCTTGGTGTTGGTTCAATGGATTATCCAGCAGAGTTTCAAGGTGCAAGTGAGCAAACCATTGCCGATCTTGCAGTTAGCAAAGTTGTAACACTAACTAGTACTTACGATCACCGAATTATTCAAGGTGCGCAATCTGGTGATTTCCTTCGCCGCATTCATGAAATTTTGTTGGGCGCTGAAGAGTTCTACGATGAAATTTTTGAGGCGCTTCGCATTCCATATGTGCCAATTCGCTGGGTTGCCGATATGCAATTTAGTAAAGATGAAGAGATTAATAAAACCGCACGTGTGCAGAAATTAATTGATGCTTATCGAACCGCTGGCCACTTAATGGCAGATGTTGATCCACTTGCCTACAAACAACGCTCGCACCCAGATTTGGATATCGTAAATCACGGCTTAACTCTTTGGGATTTAGATCGCGAGTTCGCAACTGGCGGTTTTGGCGGAAAGACATTTATGAAGCTGCGCCGAATTCTGGGCGTACTGCGTGATTCATACTGTCGCACAGTTGGCGTTGAATATATGTACATCGCAGAGCCAGCTGAGCGCCAGTGGATTCAAGAGCATGTTGAAGTTGGTGCACCAAAGACTCCGCGCGAAGAGCAACTTAGAATTCTTAAGAAGTTAAATAGCGCCGAAGCTTTTGAATCATTCCTGCAAACTAAATATGTTGGACAAAAACGCTTCTCACTAGAAGGTGGCGAATCTGTAATTCCAATGTTGGATGCAGCAATTTCAGCAGCAGCAGATGCTGGCTTAAATGAAGTAACAATTGGCATGCCCCACCGCGGTCGCTTAAATGTTTTGGCAAATATTGCTGGTAAGTCATATGGACAAATCTTCCAAGAGTTTGAAGGAAATTATCACGAGAATGAGGTTCACGGTTCTGGCGATGTGAAGTACCACTTAGGAACTAAGGGTGTATTTACAGCAGAATCTGGCGCAACTACAAAGATTTATTTAGCTGCTAACCCTTCACACTTAGAAGCGGTTAATCCAGTTCTAGAAGGTATTACTCGCGCTAAGCAAGATAAGTTGCGTGCTGTAGCTGGTGATTTAACAGTTGATGAACAGATTTCATATCCAGTACTTCCAATCTTGATGCATGGTGATGCTGCATTTGCTGGTCAAGGTGTTGTCTCTGAAACTCTTTCACTCTCACTTCTAAAGGGTTACCGCACTGGTGGAACAATTCATATTGTTATTAACAACCAGGTTGGTTTTACAACTTCACCACATGCTGCACGTTCTTCAACATATTCAACTGATATTGCGAAGATGATTGGTGCACCGGTGTTGCATGTTAATGGAGATGATCCAGAAGCATGTGTGCGCGTTGCTCGTTTAGCTTTTGAATACCGCCAAGAGTTTAAGAAAGATGTTGTGATTGACATGATCTGTTACCGCCGTCGTGGTCACAACGAAGGTGATGAACCAAGCTTTACCCAACCACTTATGTATAAATTGGTAGATGCAAAACGCTCTACTCGTAAGCTTTACACCGAAGCACTAATTGGCCGTGGTGACATAACTGTTGATGAAGCAGAAGGTGTCCTACGTGATTACCAAGAACAGTTAGATGCCGTCTTTGCATCTGTGCATAATGTGCAACCAGAAGAGGATCCAAATTGGAAGGCACCTGTTGTGCCAGCTCCAGAGAGTGTAAACACCTCAGTTGATGAAGCAACACTTCGCAAGATTGTGGCAACACAAAATGCAATTCCAGATGGCTTCACCGTTCATCCAAAATTACTTCCACAATTAACCAAACGTCTTGAAATGTTAGATGAAGGAACTGTGGATTGGGCAACTGGTGAAATGTTTGCCTTTGGTTCATTGTTATTAGAGGGCAATCCAATTCGTATGACTGGCCAAGATGTTCGCCGCGGAACTTTCAGCAACCGACATGCAGTTGTAGTCGATCGAGAAACTGGCGCAGATTTATTCCCACTTCGTGGCTTAATTACAGATCCAAATCAATTCCATATTTATGATTCATTTTTATCAGAGTATGCAGTTATGGGATTTGAGTACGGTTACTCAGTCGAACGTGATAACGCACTTGTAATTTGGGAGGCCCAATTTGGAGACTTCGCCAATGGTGCGCAAACAATTATTGATGAGTTTATTTCCTCATCCCTACAAAAGTGGGGCGAGCGTTCCTCTTTAGTTTTACTTCTGCCACATGGTTATGAAGGCCAAGGACCAGATCACTCATCTGGACGTATTGAACGTTTCTTAACTTTGGCAGCTGAGCAAAATATGACAATTGCGCAACCATCAACTCCAGCCTCTTACTTCCACCTACTTCGTTGGCACATGAAAAATCCTGCACGCCGGCCATTAATTGTCTTTGAACCAAAATCAATGTTGCGTTTGAAAGCAGCCGCAAGTGGCTTAAAAGATTTCACATCCGGAACCTTTAAACCATTAATTCCTGATGCAAATGTAAATAACGCATCTCGTTTGATATTTGCATCTGGCAAGGTTTACTACGATTTAATTGCAGAGCGTGAAAAATTAGGTGAACACTCAACTGCAATCGTGCGAGTTGAACAGTTATATCCGCTGCCAATTGATGAAATGATTGCGCAAGCTAAGCAACATCCATCTGCCACACTTCTTTGGGTGCAAGATGAACCTGCAAATCAAGGTCCATGGCCATTTGTTTCGGCAACTGCGCAAGAAATATTCCCATCACATGATGAATTAAATGGCCGAACACTTCGCCGCGTTTCCCGTCGCGCTACTGCAAGCCCAGCAACTGGAAATCATCATCTGCATGAGGAAGAACAGCATGCTTTGATGATGGAAGCGTTTACTCGTTAATTCCTTCGTAAAATTTAATTAATTTTTCCTTTTCGATATCTAAGAAATACTTTTCCTAAAACCTGTTCCTGCTTGACCCATCCCCACTTTCGTGAATCGGTGCTAGATGGGTGATCGCCTTCAAACCAATATGTAAATTGCGCTTTGCCGCCGATTACCTCATCAATTTCAACCTCTTTAACTCGCTTTAATAACTGAA
>CAEZUT010000045.1_pt1 | contig 7382 bp, 6 predicted proteins | sample 7264551 | NCBI WGS metagenome assembly CAEZUT01 (sample SAMEA6813837, study PRJEB35770) | uncultured Actinomycetes bacterium | biome: Freshwater; feature: Freshwater reservoir; material: water | place: Czech Republic | collected 2016-04-20 | depth 0.5m m
TTGTAACCGTTTCCTTGGATTGCTGAGTAGTGAACGAAAACATCTTGTCCGCCACCATCAACTGCAATGAAACCAAAACCCTTTTCAGAGTTGAACCACTTAACTGTACCTGTTGCCATTTAGCTTTTATTCCTTCGATTATGTTTGACACTTATTAATTCAATAAGCGCCGGTCTTTCTTCTTATACAGCTAGACCCAATCAACAAACCGTGGAACGGGTACTGCCAAGCGTCGGACTGTTGCAAAGTCTAACCTGCTATTGAGGAATAGCGAAAAGAGATGTATACATCTCTTACTTAGTTACACCGCACTTCAGAGCTAAATGGGCTGGGGAAGGTCACATATAGTGATCTGAAGTGAGGAAATGATGAATAAAGGCGTTACTTACGCTGGTGATCTGCGGATTTACTCCGTGCCATCAGCCTTGGTTGCTCATGTCGAATGGGCGATTAATCAACTACTTGGCCAATCACATCAATTTGATTGGATCCCACAACCAATCTCACCAGGCTCCTTTGGCCTTGAGTTTGGGTGGAAGTTAAATAAATCAATCGCTGCCAAATTAGCAATCTCATTAAAGGGCTGGCACTTCATAAGATTTGAAGTACGAGAAAATAACTCTAGAGGTTCAGAAGGAACATTATTTCGTTGCACACCTGATTTGGGATTGCACCAAGTAACAACAGGTTCAACTGGGGATGTAATGATTCCTGAGAATCAAATAAGAAATCTGATTAAATTAGCGATGAGTCAAAAGAAATTACAAAGTACTTTGGAAAATGCTATTGGTGCTGAGTGGGATGAAGAGCTAGAACCATTTCGCATCGCGCTCGCAGAGCGGGGACAGGAAACTTTAAGCCAAATTGGCTAATATAAAGGTATGGAAAATAGTGAACGCAATCGTTTAGCCGCAATTGTTTTAGCCGCAGCTGTATTGGCCTCTGGAATGACATTAGGTCTTTATAAAGTAGGCAGCGGATTAGCATCACGTGCAGGAAATGCGATCACTGTTACCGGAACAGCATCTGAAAATGCAACTGCTGATAATGCAGTCTGGACATTAAATTTAAATGAATCACAACCAACACTTGCATCCTCTGTTAAGAAGATTGATTCAAGTGCTGATGCATTAAAGAAATACTTATTAACTGGTGGCATCACAGCTGATCAAATTGAATTAGGACCAATCAACAGCAACGCGGTTCCAGAATATAGCAATGGAAATCCAACTGGTCGGATTTTGGCTTACCAGGCATATCGCACAGTTGCCGTGCGCACCAAGGATGTTAAGTTGGTTGAAAAATTAAGTAACAATATCGGTTCATTACTTGCAACTGGTGTAAATGTTGGAAATTACGGACCTTCTTATTACCTATCTACATTAGATGATATGCGTGCCAAGTTATTGGCAACTGCAATGAAGGATGCACAAGCAAGAGCCAAGGCGATCACCGAAGCTGTTGGTGGAAGTGTTGGTCCGTTGCTCTCTGTCTCTAGTGGTCCAACTCAGGTGACAACTAAGAATTCACTAGATCGCGCAGCCGGTGGTGTTTACGATGTTTCGACAATCGAAAAAACGGTAAATGTTACCCTTTCTGCAAGTTTTAAAACTAATTAAGATCACAGCCCTTTAGATAAAACCAAGGCTGGTAAAAGTTATTACCTACCAGTAACATCTGGGCTATGAAAATTGCGGTTTGCGTAAAGCAGGTGCCAGATTCTTGGGCCGAAAAAAAGATGGCTAATGGTCTCTTAGATCGCGCAAATGTTGATGCAGTTTTAAATGATTTAGATGAGTACGCAGTTGAAGAGGCGCTGCGCATTGTGGAAGCAAACTCTGCAACTGGTGAAGCCGGTGAAGGCAGTGGTCACTCAATAACAATTATTTCTATGGGCCCAGAGCGTGCAACAGAGGCAATCCGTAAAGCACTTTCCATGGGAGCAGATGATGCGATCTTGGTTTCAGATGCAGCACTATCTGGCTCAGATGCACTTGCCACATCACTTGTTTTGTCTGAGGTAATTAAAAAGGGAAGTTACGATTTAATAATTTGTGGAACTGAAAGCACAGATGCCCGCATGAGCGTTGTACCTGCAATGTTGGCTGAGCGCTTAGGAATTGCGCAATTAACCTTTGCTGGCAAGGTAAAGGTAGATCCAGCTGCATCTGCAATTGAAATTGATCGTATGACTGAGTTTGGTGTTGAAACAATGAATGCAAAAATGCCAGCGGTTTTATCGGTAATTGAAAAGATTAATGAACCACGCTACCCATCATTTAAGGGAATTATGGCGGCTAAGAAAAAGACAATTACAACAATGTCACTTGCCGATGCCGCAGTTGCAGCATCATCTGTTGGATTATCTGCTGCCTGGTCAACTGTTAAAGATGCACTTCCACGTCCTGCAAGAAGTGCTGGTGTGAAGGTTACAGATGAGGGCAATGGCGGAGAAAAGTTAGTTGATTTCCTAGTAGAAAAGAGATTGGCATGAGTTCAATCCTTTTCCTAGTAGATCACAGTGGCGGAAAGATTTCTAAAGCAGCTGGTGAGTTAGCAACCTTTGCAAAATTAGCTGGTGAATCAGTTGCAGTTGTTTTATCTAGTAATCCAAGTGAGATCACATCACAATTAAATGTTTTTCCAGTAGATAAAGTAATTACGGCAACTGGTGATTGGGATAAGTACTCAGCAGCAGCTGCGGCAGATGCACTTGCGCAAATCATGGCTGCTGAAAATCCTGCTGCTGTTTTAATTACCTCATCTGCGCGCGGCAAAGAGATTGCTGGTCGGTTGGCGGTAAAGACAAATTCAGGTGTAATCACCGATGCAGTAAGTATTGATAAAGATTTAATTGCAACACAATCTGTATTTGGTGGCTCAACAACAGTTCACTCAGCAGTTGTTACTGGAACACCAATCATTACATTGCGCTCAAATTCAATTGAAGCAACTGCAGCAACATCATCACCTGCAGTATCAGAGTTTGCGGTAACAATTTCAGATGTAGCAAAGCTAGCAACTGTTACTGCATCAAATCCGGCTGTAAAAGGTGGCAGACCAGAGTTAACTGAGGCATCAATTGTGGTGTCAGGTGGACGTGGCACAAATGGAGATTTCAAACCTGTTGAAGCATTTGCTGATGCATTAGGCGCAGCAGTTGGCGCATCTCGCGCTGCAACAGATGCTGGTTGGTATCCACACTCACATCAAGTTGGCCAAACTGGAAAAACAGTTAGCCCACAACTCTACGTTGCAGCTGGAATTTCTGGAGCGATTCAACACCGAGCTGGTATGCAAACTAGTAAAACAATTGTGGCGATTAATAAAGATCCAGAAGCACCAATTTTAGAACTTGCAGATTTTGCTGTGGTTGGCGATTTATTTAATGTTTTGCCACAGGCCACGCAAGGAATTGTTGCTCGTAAGGGTTAATTAAGCCCAATAAGTGCAGTATCACTGGCTGGCTTTAGACTAAGCAAATGGCCGGTAATTCATCTCAGATCTATTTAGATCATGCAGCAACCACACCTATGGTGCAGCCGGCAATTGATGCATTAACTGCGCAAATATTAAAAACTGGAAATGCTTCAAGTTTGCACAGTACTGGTCGCTCAGTTCGCAAAGAGTTAGAAGAGGCCCGAGAGGCAATTGCAAAAGCTGTTGGCAGCTCTGCAATTGATGTAATTTTTACTGGCAGCGGAACAGAGGCGGATAATTTAGCAATTAAGGGTTTGTATTGGTTGGGTGCAAAAGCGGGCAAGAAAACAATTATTACCTCAACATTTGAACACCATGCTGTGATGGATCCAATTAAGTGGCTAAAAGATCATGAAGGTGCAACGGTTGTTGAGGTGGCAGTTGATAAATCTGGCGTAATTGATTTAACAGCCTTACAAGAAGCAGTAAATACTCATGGCGCACATTGCGCGTTAATTTCAATTATGCATGCCAATAATGAGATTGGCACAATTCAACCAATCGCCGAGGTTGTAAAGATTGCCGGAGATATTCCAGTTCATACCGATGCAGTACAAAGTTTTGGCAAGGTTGCCTTTGATTTCAATGCTTTAGATTTAACCGCTGCAACCATTAGCGCCCACAAAGTTGGTGGCCCACTAGGCGTTGCTGCATTAATTCTTAAAAAAGGAGTAAATATTGAACCTGTTCTACATGGCGGTGGGCAAGAGCGCGATATCCGAAGCGGCACATTTAACGCACCAGGAATTATTGCATTTGCAGCTGCTGCAAGTAATGCGATGGCAAATATGCAAGCACGAGATCAAAAGATTAGAGCATTAAGAGAATTACTTGTTAAAAAGGTTTTAACTGAAGTGCCAGATGCTTGGGTAAATGGTGGTGGTGAGAAATCTCTTCCAGGAATTGCAAATATAACTTTTCCGGGCACCGACAGTGAAGGATTGTTATTACTTCTTGATATGGAAGGTATTGCATGCTCTACCGGCTCTGCCTGCAGTGCGGGAGTGCACAGACCAAGTCATGTGTTAATGGCACTTGGTTTAACAGAGGATGAGACAACCTCATCACTGCGATTTTCAGTTGGAGATTCAAATACGGAAAGTGATATCGAAAAACTCTCTTCAGTTATTGCATCTGTTGTTGCAAAATCAAGATCTGCTGCTAATAAAAAGGTGTTTAAGTGAGCGCAAAGTTAAAGGTAATCGCTGCCATGAGCGGTGGCGTTGATTCTGCTGTTGCCGCAGCCCGCGCAGTAGATGCTGGTTATGAAGTAATTGGTGTGCACTTGGCACTATCTAGTAACCCACAAAAGTATCGCTCTGGCGCACGAGGTTGTTGCACAGTCGAGGATTCACATGATGCCCGGCGCGCAGCAGATGTAATTGGCATACCTTTTTATATTTGGGATATGGCAGAGGAGTTTCATGCTGGTGTAGTTGAAAACTTCCTATCTGAGTATCAAGCAGGACGCACGCCAAATCCATGTCTGCGCTGTAATGAAAAGATTAAGTTTGAAGCGGTGCTAGAAAGAGCAAAGGCACTTGGTTTTGATGGTGTTGTTACGGGACATTATGCAATTACTAAAGAGATCGATGGTGTTAAAACTTTAAATCGCGCAGTAGATCCAGGAAAAGATCAATCTTATGTACTTGCGGTTTTAACTCAAGATCAAATTAAAGGCGCAATCTTTCCATTAGGTGACACCATTAAAGATGAGGTTCGCAAAGAGGCGCAGCGCCGTGGATTATTTGTTGCTAACAAACCAGACAGTCACGATATTTGTTTTGTGCCCTCTGGTGATAATGCTGGATGGCTGCGCGAGCGATTAGGTTCTGAGGTCGGCCCAATTGTTGATGAAGCTGGCAAGAAGTTAGGCGAACACAATGGTGCTTACACATACACAATCGGACAACGGCGCGGATTGAACTTAACAGTACCAACGCCAAAAGGTGAACCAAGGTATGTATTAAAGATTGAACCAAAGACCAACACCGTTGTTGTTGGTACTCATGAAGCACTTGCTGTTAATAAAATTATTGGCAAACCACCAATCTGGTGCGGCTTAGTGCCAGAGATGAATAAAACTTATAAAGGTTTTGCACAGGTGCGCGCTCATGGTGAGCCACTGCCAACAGAATATAAATTTGATGGCACGCATTTAATTGCAGATTTAGATCAACCAGTATTTGGCTTAGCAACTGGTCAAGCACTTGTTATTTATGATGGTGATCGCGTAGTTGGATCGGCAACAATTTCGGAGACATTTTGATGTCTGATTTAAAATCCACACAGATTAGACATAAAATTCAAGAGTTATCTGAAACGATCAAGGATCACCAATTTAAGTATTACGTTTTAGATGATCCGGCAATAACTGATGCTGAGTTTGATAAGTTGTGGAAAGAGCTGGTCTCGTTAGAGGCGAAGTACCCACAATATAAATTGGCTGATTCACCCACATCAGATGTTGGTGGGGGATTTGCTACTCATTTTCAGCAACATGATCACATCGAAAAGATGATGTCGCTAGATAACGTATTTGATAATGATGAATTAGATACCTGGTTTGATCGGATTGAAAAAACTGGTGCGAAAAATACCTGGCTATGTGAGGTAAAGGTAGATGGCTTGGCAATTAATTTACTTTATGAAAAAGGAAAGTTAACTAGAGCGCTCACACGAGGAAATGGCACAACTGGTGAGGATGTAACTTTAAATATTAAAACAATTAAATCTGTTCCGACAGAGTTAAAAGGTAATAACTTGCCAGATCTGCTGGAGGTTCGCGGTGAAGTATTTTTTCCAATTAAAGCATTTGATGATTTAAATGATTCACTTGAAGAGGCAGGCAAAGCACGTTTTGCTAATCCGCGAAATGCAGCTGCTGGATCTCTTCGCCAAAAAGATCCAAAGGTAAGTGCCAACAGGCCTCTAGATGTTGTAGTCCACGGAATTGGCGCAGCAAATGGCATCTCATTTGATCAACAAAGTGCGGCATATGATTTATTAAAAGGTTGGGGTTTGCCAACTAGCAACAGATTTAAAGTAGTAAAAAGCCGCAAAGAGGTCGTGGCATTTATCCAAGAGTATGAAAAACATCGTCATGATGTTGAGCATGAAATTGATGGTGTAGTTATTAAAGTCAATGAGATCTCCATACAAAATGATTTAGGTTTTACATCCAGAGCGCCCAAATGGGCAATTGCTTTTAAGTATCCACCAGAGGAAGTAACAACTAAATTATTAGATATCAAGGTAAGTGTTGGTCGAACTGGGCGAGTGACACCATTTGCATTTATGGAGCCAGTAAAGGTGGCTGGATCAACAGTTACAAACGCCACCTTGCATAATCAAGAAGAGATTATTCGCAAAGGAATTTTAATTGGTGACACAGTTTTAATTCGCAAAGCTGGTGATGTAATCCCAGAAGTTTTAGGACCAGTAGTTGATAAACGCACTGGCAGCGAAAAAGCATTTGTGATGCCAACGCTATGCCCAGATTGTGGAAGTAAGTTGCGCGCTATTACCCAGGGCGATGTAGATATTCGCTGTCCAAATAATCAATCATGTCCGGCTCAGTTAGTGGAACGACTTTTCTATATTGGCTCTCGCAGTGCGTTAGATATTGATGTTTTAGGTTATGAGGCAGCAGCTGCGTTGCTAGCTGATGGATTGGTTAAAGATGAAGGTGATCTCTTTTCGCTTACCGAAAAGCATTTAGCTAAATCACAATTTTTCCTAAAGAAGGATGGCACATTAGGTGCGATTGCCGAAAGATTTATCGTTGGTTTAGAAACCGCTAAAACTAGGCCGCTATGGCGAGTACTAGTCGCATTATCAATTAGACATGTTGGTCCAACTTCAGCACAAGCACTAGCTAATAAGTTTGGATCTATAGAAAA
>CAEZUT010000062.1_pt1 | contig 5533 bp, 5 predicted proteins | sample 7264551 | NCBI WGS metagenome assembly CAEZUT01 (sample SAMEA6813837, study PRJEB35770) | uncultured Actinomycetes bacterium | biome: Freshwater; feature: Freshwater reservoir; material: water | place: Czech Republic | collected 2016-04-20 | depth 0.5m m
CGTGAAAATAGTTGTAATGAAATTAACGCCACCGAGAATTGTTCCAACACCACCGATTGCCAATCCGACTAACCATAAATCGCCACCAATACCTGGTGAGTATTGCGCATTTGATAATGGTGCGTAAGCAGTCCAACCAAATGAGGCAGCACCACCGGGAGTTAAGAAACCAATAAATGCCATGGTTCCGCCAAATAGATACAACCAATACGACAACATATTTAATCTTGGGAAAGCCACATCTGCTGCGCCAATTTGCAGCGGCATGATCACATTCGCGAAACCAACAAATAATGGTGTGGCAAACATCAACAACATGATCGTTCCGTGCATTGTGAAAATTTGGTTGTATTGCTCGTTACTTAGAAACTGTAATCCTGGACGAGTCAATTCGGCACGAAGTGCTAGAGCCAAAACTCCACCAATCAAGAACCACACAAATGATGTAATTAAATACAAGTAACCGATTGTTTTATGATCAGTAGAGGTTACAAACTTTACAAATAACTTACCCTTGCTAGTTGGCGCCGGTAATGCGGCTTTGATTGCTGGGCGTTGGGCGTAAGTGGTCATGCAATTGCCGCCTTATCTAGTTCAGTTTGATTTAACGCTTTTAATGAATCTAAGTAATTTTGATACTCCGCAGGCGTTACAACCTTTACAGTGAAGAGCATCTGTGAATGATTGCGACCGCATAAAATATTGCAACGACCAGGATAAGTTCCGAGCTTATTAGCGGTAAATTCAAGATGATTCTCTACACCAGGCAAATTCTGCATCTGAATCATGAATGCTGGAATCCAGAAACCATGAACTACATCATTTGAATTAATAGTGAACTTAACCTTTTCACCTTGCGGTAAATACAAAGTTGGCGGTTGGGCTGGTGTGCCGGTCACAGTTGCTTCTGGGAAATCCCCCGCATCATTATAAATAAATTGCCAAGACCACTGAATTCCATTGACCTCAATTTGATGTGCAACTGCTGAGTCTGGTGAAACTTTAACAATTTCACTTTCTTTTACTGCCGTAAAGTAAAACAAAACCGCAACAATTATGAATGGAATTATGGTGAAAGTTACTTCAACAAAATTGTTATGAGCTGTTTGCTTTGGAAAAGCATCATCTTTCTTACGGTGGAAGATCACCGTCCACATAATCAAAGCTAAAGTAATGATTCCAACAATTGCGGCGGTTATCCAAGCACCCTGCCAAAGCGAAAGTGAGTGATCGTTAACGCTGGATAGGCCTTTTTCAAAACCTAAACCAGAAATATCTTCAGTTGAGCATCCGGTAAGTAGAGATGAGGTAGCCAATATTCCAACAAGTGGCTTTAGTAACCGAGAGCGCATGGGGTAAAGGATAACCTTCGCCTTGAGTGGCTTCACTCCGGGAGAGAGGCGTGCGACGGGTGGTTCGTATCACAAGCGGGTTTCAACAGGAGGCACCCCTAAATTCAGCAGCCAAAAATCTCTTAACTCAATTTTTCGACAAGGGCTGGGCAGATCCGCAGAAAATAAATCATGACTCTCGCCAGGTTGCAATTTTGCTTAATGAAGCACGAGAAAGTTTTGCAAATTCACTTAATGTGGAACGTGATGAAATTGAATTTCTAGGCGAAGTAAATCTTGGGTTTCACTTGGGGATATCTGGACTGCTGAAGAAAAATTCAAAGTTTATTTACTCTGAAGTTGATAAACAATCTGTATTTGCAGTTGCCAGCTTTTGGGAGAAGCAAGGCGGGTCAACGCAGAGGTTGCAGGTAAATCAAAAAGGTTTGATCCAAACCTCTAAAAATGAAACGATGGATGTGACATGCTGGCAAATTGGAAATGGCGAAACCGGAATTTTGCAACCAGCCCCGAAGACCAGCTCTCAAATATTTGCTGATTGCACATCAGCTGGTGTTGATCACCTACCTAATTTTTCATATGACACAGCGTTGTTCGATAGCAGATCTTGGCAAGGACCAGCTGGTTCGGCTCTATTGGTAATTAAAAATAAGTCTCAGTGGAGTAATCCACTTCCGCACAATGACCATTTAAGAAATCTAAATTCTTATTCTGTTCCACTGGTTTTGGCCAGCGCAGTTGCTTTGGAACAGTACTTGGTGCAAAAGGATCTAGTGAAAGCTTTTAAAGGCTCTCTGATTGATCAATTGCGGGCGTTTAATTTGAATTTCACCGCTGTAACTGGGGATGAAAATCTAGACAAACATTTGAGTTTGATCTTCCCAGGTATTGAAGCCGATCGCTTAGTTTTAGAGATGCAAGATCTAGGGTTTGTAATTGATTCTGGATCGGCTTGCCGCTCTGCCGATATGCAACCTAGTCATGTTTTAGCTGCAATGCAGTTGCCAACATCTGGAAATATCCGAATAACATTCCATCCCGAAACCAAAGTTGATCAAGTTAAGGAATTAGGTGAAGCAATTCAAAAAACTGTTGTGAAGTTATTGGAGAACTAACCAACTAAATTAACTTTTAAAAAGGGTTGAATTTCGGCAACTGCTACATCGCCGTACGCCTCTTTAAAGCGAAGCAAAAATTCTTCTCTAGTGAAACGATACTCCTGGGTCCCGGTGGTTTCTAAACAGTAAGTGGCAAGCATTGATCCCAATTGCGCACATCTTTCATGACTTAAACCCCAAGATAATCCAGCAATAAAACCAGAGCGGAAATTATCACCAACTCCAGTTGGATCTGTTTTTGATTTTTCCTTTGGAACGGAAACGTAAATAGTTTCTTTGCCGTGCTCCTCTATTTGTGCTCCTTTAGAGCCCAGTGTTACTACTCGAACTTGTACGCGATCAAATAATTGTCGATCGGTCCAGCCAGTTTTTTGTATCGCCAGTGCTAATTCATACTCATTTAAAAATAGATATTTAGCTCCATCTATTAATTGCGCGATCTCTTCACCACTCATACGAGCCATTTGCTGAGAAGGATCAGCTGCAACTGGGATCTTTAATTGCCTTGCCATGTCGCTATAACGCATCATTGCCTCTGGATCATCTGGTGAAATAACCAGCAAATCAAATGCTCCGGTTTTATTAATAATTGGCGCTAATTCAATATTGCGCGCTTCACTCATTGCGCCAGGAAAGAAGGAAGCAATCTGATTTAACTCTGTATCAGTTGTCACCATAAAAGTTGCGGTATGTAATTTTTCAGAGACCCAAACATGTGATGTATCAACACCATGTCGTTTAAGCCAGGCCTCGTAATCAGTCCAATCTTTACCAACCGCCGCTAGCAAAATCGGATTTAATCCAAGTGCACCCATGCCAAAGGAAATATTTGCACCGCATCCCCCGCGACGAATCTCTAACGTATCAACTAAGAAAGATAGTGAAACTTTGGCGAGTGAGCCAGCAACTAATGAATCAGTGAATTTCCCATTGAAACTCATTATGTGATCGCCGCCTACCGAGCCAGCAACCGCTACTCTCATAAATTAATTCGCTTTGAATTTAAAATTAATTAAATGAATCACCACAAGCACAAGATCCTTGTGCATTTGGATTATCAATTGTGAAACCTTGTTTCTGGATCGTGTCTACGAAATCAATTGCAGCGCCCATTAAGTAAGGCGTGCTCATTTTGTCCGTAACAACTTTAACCGCACCGAATTCAGTGATTGTGTCACCCTCAAGAGCGCGATCATCGAAATAAAGTTGATAACGAAGGCCTGAACAACCACCAGGTTGAACAGCAACTCGAAGTGCTAAATCATCGCGACCTTCTTGTTGTAACAATGCGGCAACCTTTTCTGCAGCTACTGGTGTTAGTGAAATTCCAGCAGTTGTAATTGAAACATCAGTTGCTTGCTTTGCCTCTGTACTCATCATTACCCATTTCTATTCAGATATTCACTCAGGTCGTAAGGTTACTAGCCCATCTCGCAAAATGCCTCACCAAGTGGTTATAACCTTTAAGATTGGGATATGGCTCTCGTAGATTTACTGCTTCTAGGCGCGCAAAAGGATCCAAATAGCGAGCGTGGAGTTTCATGTACTGGCGAACTGCCTGCAAGCAGTGATCCAAAGTTAATCGAACGGGCACAAATAGCGCGGAAATCTCTAGGCAGCAAAGCAATGGTGCTTGGTCACCATTATCAGAGAGATGAGGTTATTGATTTTGCCGATATTCGCGGTGACTCATTTAAATTAGCCCAAGCTGCTGCGGATAATTCTGATGCTGAATTTATATTTTTTTGTGGCGTTCATTTCATGGCAGAGAGCGCAGATATCCTGACAGGAGCTAATCAAAAAGTAATTCTGCCCGATCTTTCTGCTGGCTGTTCGATGGCAGATATGGCAACTGCGCAACAAGTAAATGAGTGTTGGGCAACATTAAGTAAGTTAAATATTGCCGGTAAAACTATTCCGATTACATATATGAATTCATCAGCAGCTATTAAATCTTTTACTGGTAAAAATGGCGGCGCAGTTTGCACCTCTTCAAATGCAGAAAGAGCAATGAAATGGGCCTTTGAAAAAGGTGAAAAAGTTCTCTTCCTTCCAGATCAACACTTAGGAAGAAATACTGCTGTCTTAAAGCTAGGGCTAAGCCTTAAAGATTGCGTTGTATGGAATCCATGGAAGATTAATGGTGGATTAACTGATGCAGAGTTAATCTCCGCAAAGGTAATTTTGTGGCGAGGTCACTGTTCGGTGCACGGTAGATTTTCGGTAGAAAATGTTACGCAAGTGCGTACAAAACTCCCCGGTGTTAAAGTTTTGGTTCATCCAGAGTGCCAGCATGAGGTTGTATCAATCGCTGATGTTGTTGGAAGTACCGAGATGATAATAAGAACTGTTACCGAATCCCCTGCTGGATCAAAATGGGCAATTGGTACTGAGTTAAATTTGGTACAACGTCTGGCAAATGAAAATCCAAACAAGGAGGTAATTTTCCTTGATAAGGCGGTCTGTTACTGCAGCACAATGAATCGAATCGATCTTCCTCACTTGGTCTGGGCGATGGAATCTCTAGTAAATGGCAAAATCGTTAATCAAATAAAGGTAGATAGCGAAACGGCAAAGTTTGCAAAAGTTGCACTGGATAGAATGTTGGCTCTACCTTAATCTCATGACAAAATCTAAGAGCACTCCAGATAACAAAAAAGGCAAGCCAACGCCTAAGCGCAAGGTTGCTGAAGCCAAAAGTAAATCTTCGATTCTCTCTCCGGCGGCATCTCGAAGTGATAAGAAAAGATTGAAAGAACAAACTAGATTGCGTCGAACTGAAGCACGTGCAGCATTTATGCGCGGGGATGAAAATGCACTTCCCTATCGAGATAAAGGAGCTGCGCGCCGATTTGTTAGAAATTATGTCGACAGCAGAAGATCAATCGCAGAGTACTTCCTAGTTCTAATCATCTTTGTTTTATTCTTAACTATTATTCCAAATCCAACTATTCAATTATTTGCTATCGCCATTATGTATTCAGCAATGCTTTATGCAGCGATAGATGGATTCTTGTTATCTCGCCGAGTAAAACGGCTCGTTATCGCTAAATTTCCCAATGA
>CAEZUT010000079.1_pt1 | contig 4601 bp, 6 predicted proteins | sample 7264551 | NCBI WGS metagenome assembly CAEZUT01 (sample SAMEA6813837, study PRJEB35770) | uncultured Actinomycetes bacterium | biome: Freshwater; feature: Freshwater reservoir; material: water | place: Czech Republic | collected 2016-04-20 | depth 0.5m m
ACTCAACTATTAAGATGAATTTATGAAACTTAGGATTCTAATTCTTTCTATAATTTTAGTTGTTGTGCCGCAAAATGCTTTTGCAAAAGAAATTAAGTACGTAAAACAAAAAGCTGGCCAGTTCTGTGCGGTGAAAGACATCAAAAATACTGTCACTTTGCCAACAGGAAATAAATTAATTTGTACCAAAGAAGGCACTAGAGCGAGATGGAAAAACTCCTAAGTTATTCTCTATAACCAAAAATTGAAGAAAATATTGTAAATAGAGCCAATAAGGCCAATGGAAAACCAATTAAAAATAATTTTCCGGAGATCATGTAATAAGAAACTCCTAGTGCAATTAAATTTGCCAGTACAGCGGGCGCTCTACCAAATGACTTATTTTGTTTAAAACCATTAGAGCTCATCCACAGACCCAATGCTCCCAAGAACCCAAAAATTATTTCAGCACCTAAAGACTCAACGGCCGTAACTGATGAAAGTATCGGAGCAACTAAAAGATAAATAACAAGCGCGAAAACAATCGATGCTTCAAATCTAAGTAGAAGAATTGCCCGTTTACGATTTCTTTCTAATTCAGTAAATTTCTTGAAGTTCACGAGCAAACAGTATCCTTAACTCATGGCCGCACGTGAATATGCAGAAGAGATCGCAAAGATCAATGTAACTCTGCAATCTATAGAGCAGGTATTGAACCTACCTAAGTTAATTGAAACTGCAGCCGATCTTGAGGCACAAGCATCTGTACCTAACCTTTGGGATGATCCGGAAAAAGCACAAGTTGTAACCTCTAAATTATCTAGAGCGCAATCAACAATAAATAAGATTCAAGGAATTAGATCTCGATTAGATGATCTGCCGGTAATGATTGAACTAGCCGATGCTGAATCAGATAAATCTGCTGCATATAAAGATATTGATACGGAATTGGATAATTTAACTAAAACAATTAATGATCTTGAAGTACAAACTCTATTAAGTGGTGAGTATGACGATCGCGATGCTTTAGTGACCATTAGATCAGAAGCAGGTGGTGTGGAAGCTGCTGATTGGGCGGAAATGTTGATGCGTATGTATTTGCGTTTTTGCGAGAGACATTCATATAAGACAGATGTATTAGAAACTTCTTATGCCGAAGAGGCTGGAATTAAATCAACTACTTTTAGAGTTTCAGCGCCATATGCGTATGGGCGGCTTTCAGTTGAACAAGGCACTCATCGTTTAGTTCGTATTTCACCTTTTGATTCACAATCCCGCCGCCACACATCCTTTGCTGGTGTTGAAGTAGTGCCGGTTGTTGAACAAAATGACCATATTGAAATTGATGAAAAAGATTTAAGAGTTGATGTTTACCGTTCATCTGGACCTGGCGGACAAGGTGTTAACACAACTGATTCAGCTGTTCGGATTACTCACTTGCCATCAGGAATAGTTGTTTCATGTCAGAACGAGCGATCTCAAATACAAAACAAAGCCACCGCGATGGCAGTTTTGCAATCTAAATTATTAGAACGTCGTCGTCAAGAAGAGCGCGCAAAGATGGATGCGCTTAAAGGAGATAACTCTGGATCTTGGGGAAACCAAATGAGATCTTATGTTTTAGCTCCTTATCAAATGGTTAAAGATTTAAGAACTGATTTTGAGGTAGGAAATCCATCTGCTGTTTTAGATGGTGATTTAGATGGATTTATTGAAGCTGGAATTAAGTGGCGCAAGAGCCGCGATTAATACATTGTTAATTTAAAAACCGATCTATATATTTAAGTATTGAAAGAAAATTCACAGCAAAATTCACGCATAAATACAAAAAAATCCACACTTAATTAATTTAAATTGCGTGTAAATCAGGACAGATACCTATTACTTATCTAAACTTGGGGCAGTCCACCGAAAGGTCAAGCTAAGTGATTCGTTTTGAAAATGTCTCAAAGATTTACCCAAATCAAGAGCGTGCTGCTCTAGATGGCGTAAACCTTGAAATCACCAAGGGTGAATTTGCATTCCTTGTCGGTCAATCTGGATCTGGTAAATCTACATTTTTAAGATTAGTGCTTCGGGAAGAACGCCCAACATCTGGAACTATTTATGTTGCTGGTAAAGATTTAAATACATTGGCAGATCACAAAGTCCCAGAGCTGCGTCGCCAAGTTGGAACAGTTTTCCAAGATTTTCGTTTACTTCCAAATAAAACAGTTGCGGAAAACGTGGCATTTACTTTGCATGTTCTTGGATACTCCGAGAAGCAAATTAGCCGTGAAGTTCCAGAAGTACTTGAACTTGTAGGACTTGAAGATAAAACAGAACGTAAACCAAGTGAGTTATCTGGTGGTGAGCAACAACGTGTTGCGATCGCTCGCGCATATGTATCTAGACCTGCAATTTTGATTGCAGATGAGCCAACTGGAAACCTAGATCCAGCTACATCTGTTGGAATTATGAAATTACTAGATCGGATTAACCGCGAGGGTACAACTGTTGTAATGGCTACTCACGATGCTGGCATCGTGGATCAAATGCGAAAGCGCGTTATTGAATTAGAAGGCGGCCACGTTATTCGTGACCAAGCCCGTGGTGTTTACGGCTACACAGGCTGATTAACCGTAATTTTAAAGATAAGACGGATAGGGTAGAAACATGAGAGCAAAGTTTGTTGCGCAAGAGGTTGGTATCGGCCTGCGCCGAAACCTAACTATGACTTTTGCGGTGATGATTACTGTTGCAATCTCCTTAACCCTTCTTGGCATTGGCTTGCTTGCAAATTCTCAAGTTAAAGTTATGAAGGATTATTGGTATGACAAAATCGAAGTATCAATTTTTCTTTGTGGATCATTATCTGATTCACCATCTTGTTCTAAGGGTGTAATCACAGCTGATCAAAAGGTAGCCATCCAACGCGATCTGCAAGCATTACCTGTTGTAGACAAAGTATTTTATGAAACCCAATCACAAGCTTTTAACCGTTTCCAAGAGAGATTTAAAGGATCAGCAATTGCACAAAATGTAACACCAGATCAATTACCAGAATCTTTCCGAGTTAAATTAAAAGATCCAACTAAGTTTGCTGTTATCGAAAGCGCATTTAGTGGGCGACCTGGTGTTGATATTGTTCAAGATCAACGAGCAATTTTGGATAAGTTCTTCAAGCTTCTTGCAGTGCTTCGAAATGGCGCACTTGCAATTGGTTTAGCTTCCGTACTTACCGCATCATTGCTAATTAGCAATACATTAAGAATTGCAGCCTTTAACCGCCGCCGCGAAACCGGTGTTATGAAATTAGTTGGAGCATCATCATTTTCAATCCAACTTCCATTCTTACTTGAAGGTGTATTTGCTGCGATCTCTGGTTGGTTTGTCGCAACTGGATTCTTGGCTGGATTTAAATGGGTGATAGATAACAAGGTTGCCCCACTTCTTACATTCACCCAATTCTTTACATGGGGCGATGTTGTAAGTGCTTCACTATTACTGCTTCTTACAGGTTTACTCGTAAGCAGCATTGCATCAGTTGTAACCCTACGTAAATATCTAAAGGTTTAAGCAGGCCGGTTCTAGGTCTAGTGCGCCTATGGTCAAAGAATTAGGCAAAAAGATAATTGCCCAAAATAAAACTGCTCGGCATGACTTCTTTATCGAAGAGGTTTATGAGTGCGGCTTGGTTCTAACTGGTACTGAAGTTAAATCACTTCGTGCGGGTCGTGCCACACTAACTGATGGTTATGCAATGGCCCGTGATGGTGAAATCTGGGTAAGTGGCGTTCATATTCCGGAATACAACCAGGGCAGCTGGACTAATCATCCACCAAGAAGAGATAGAAAACTTTTATTACACAAACGAGAGATTGCGCAAATAAATGGCGTAATCAAACAGGGTGGATTAACCCTGATTCCACTCTCACTTTACTTTAAAGATGGAAAAGCAAAAATTGAAATAGCAATTGCGAAGGGTAAAAAAGCACACGATAAACGAAATACCTTGATGGAAAAACAAGCAGAGCGTGAAGTTGCTCGAGAGGTCTCACGTCGTAATTCAGGTAAAGGTGGCAAGAGAAGTAAAGATCAGGATTACGACTAGTAATTAAAACCAGTAGTTAAAACCAGTAGTTAATGCTCGATTCGGCATCGATTAACAGTTTCTGGAATAACCCTCTAAAATATGTGGTTCAGTAGTAGTGAAACCACAATTACATATTGAACGATTTAAAAAAACTAGAATCTTTTAATTCAAAATTAAAGGAGACTAGACGCTTTAATCTTGGGGGTGATCGGTCTCGACTTTAGTCGTTACTTCAAGGGAAGCGGGCCGAGGAAGCCGTGATGATCTCGTAAACCACAAAAACATGGCAAAATATAAGCGCAAGTAAAACTGCCGCTGATTATCAACTAGCTGCCTAAGCTAGCTCTGATGTCCGTTACCCAGAGTTTGTTCTCGCCTCTGGATCTAACGTCGCTAGGGAACTTACCTCTAATCATGTTGCGGGGATTAATAGGGAAATAAAACTGTAACTGAGTTCGTAAACTACTTGTGCATGTGAGAGTTTGAACTGAGAAAACGATAATTGCACTACGCCCGTAGAAGACTTGGATGATAGCTAGAGGACCCG
>CAEZUT010000084.1_pt1 | contig 4451 bp, 5 predicted proteins | sample 7264551 | NCBI WGS metagenome assembly CAEZUT01 (sample SAMEA6813837, study PRJEB35770) | uncultured Actinomycetes bacterium | biome: Freshwater; feature: Freshwater reservoir; material: water | place: Czech Republic | collected 2016-04-20 | depth 0.5m m
GCGCTATTTCAACCCTGCGCTCATTTTCACTCACCGCAACTACATCGCTCTGTGTGACTGATCCAGATTCATTCTTTTTCACTACTAAATGATGATCAGCCCAAACCGCTACTTGAGCTAAATGAGTTATTACAATCACCTGCGCTTTTTGAGCAAGTTGGGACAATCTTCTGCCAATTTCTATCGCAGCCTTGCCGCCAACTCCGGCATCAACTTCATCAAAAATATAACTACCGATATTTTGCGAATCTGCAATAACAACTTCAATTCCCAACATAATTCGAGAAAGTTCTCCACCGCTAGCTACCTTATTTAATGGCAACTCTTTACCTCCCTGATGGCTGCAAAATAAAATCTCCAGTTCATCCAATCCATAAGATTGAAAATTGCTTGGGTTTGATGAATCTTTACTGTTAAGTTTTATACTCAACGCCCCATTAGGCATTGATAAAGCTCTAATTTCATTTGTTACCGCTAAAGCTAATTTTTCAGCAGCTACCTCTCTTGATTTACTAATCTGGGCAGCCTCATTACGCATCAGATTGAACAACTCTGATAATTGCTTTTGAATCTGCCCAATTCTCTCTTCACCACCAGACAAGTCATCTATTCGCATCTGTGCAGATTGACCTTCAAGAATTAACTGATCGTAGGCCTGAGTTTTATCTGAGCCTTTTCCATATTTTTTTATTAATGAATTAATTGCTGACTTACGATTTTGTAGATAATCAAACCTCTTAGGATCGGCTTCTAACTTAGAAAGATAGGAGGCAATGTCGCCCATCGTTTCTTGCAAATTTAATGTATTTTCAACATATTTATCAATAATTAAATCAAGGGATAAATCTTTATCGCGTAATTTCTCCAAATCTTTTTTGGTCTGTAGTAGGGAATTAATTGCCGAAATCTCATCATTTTCTATATTGTTTAATCCATTAACCAAAATCTGATTTATCTCCTCTACCGAACCTAGTTTGGAGATTTCGTTCTCAATTAGCTCTATCTCACCCGGTAGCGGTTTAACCTCCGCAAATGCCTGCGCAAATGCTTTTAATTCACCAATCTCACTATCTCGCCGGGCCAACTGAGCCTTTAATTCAGTTACCCTGCGTGTTAATTCATTAAATTGAGAAAAAAGTTCTTGGTACTTATCTGTAGATACTCTTCCGAAAGAATCAACTAACTCTCTTACAGTATTTGCTTTAGTTAATCTCAAACTAGATGACTGCTGATGGATTTCAACTAATTGCAGACCCAAATCAGCAACAAAAGAGGCTGAAGTAAGAGCTCCTCCGATTAATACCCGAGATTTACCTTGTGCACTAACCGTTCTGGTAATAATCGCGCAATCACTTTCAACACTTCCGCCATTTTCTTCAATGATTTGGGCGAGATTTTTATCAATTGAAAATCTTCCAGTGACAGTTGCTCTTTCTGCGCCTAATCTGACTAGATCAGAATCAGATTTATTTCCCAACACCAACCCCAAGGCGGTCAACACCATTGTTTTGCCAGCACCTGTTTCACCAGTAAGGACAGTTAAACCATCATGAAACTCGATATTTGATGAATCAATAACACCTAAACCTCTTATTGAAATCTCTTCCAGTTTAGATTTAGCCGATTTAGCCACGCCAACCCTCGACCGGTAATTTAAATTTAGCAACTAAGCGATCTGCAAAATTTGTCTCTTTTATATGTGCCAAAACTGCATCTTTTTTATCACTAGTCAAAATTATTCGATCATTTAATTGCAACTTGATCCGACGTAAACCATCTGCGTTTAGATCTGCCGATTCCGATTCGAGATCAATCACAATCTCTGATTTTGGTGAAACAACCATTGGTCTTGAAAATAAAGCATGTGCTGCTAATGGCAGGAGAACTAATGCATCTACTTCTGGCCACACAACTGGTCCACCGGCAGAAAAAGCGTAAGCGGTTGATCCGGTAGGTGTAGCGCAAATTACGGCATCGCAACCCCATCTAGATAACGGGCGGTGATCTATTTGAGTAAGCACTTCAATCATTTGATGATCGTTTCGTTCAATTGTTACTTCATTTAGGGCCCATCCAGCGGCAATCTCTTTTTCTCCCCTAATTAAGCGATAACTTAAAATCATTCTCTCTTCTGTTTGATAACTTTTATTTTTAATAGCATTTACAATTTCAGATGTAGATGGTTTTTCTACTTCAGCCAAAAAACCAACATGACCTAGATTTACTCCAAGGATTGGAGTCTGTTGATCCCGAACCAACTCAGCAGCTCTTAAAATCGTGCCATCCCCGCCTAAAACTAAAACTATTTCTAGTTCTTGACCATTGTCATAATTTTCAGCGCCGGTAATTGAGATATTTGAAAAAACTTGAAATCCAGCAACTTTTAATTCGTTGGCGAAAATAACCGCTGCATCTTGGGCCTCTTGTCGATGTGGATGTACAACCAGCAAACAATTTCTGGAATTAGCACTCATTATTGGGGGCCTTCTGATATCGCATTGTCTAAATCTACTTCTAATAATGCCGGAGCATTTGCCTTAAGCCACAAGAAGTACTCCACATTGCCTGCAGGCCCTGGCAAGGTGCTTGCTACTACTCCTAGGCAACCCAAACCAAGAGAAAAGGCGTATTTTGCAACCTCAGTTACAGCAGATTTTCGCAGCGCGATTTCTCGAACAACTCCACCAGCACCCAAACTCTCTTTACCAACTTCAAATTGTGGTTTAACCATTAATAAGAAATGCGCATCCTCTTTACTCACTGAGATTAATGGTGCCAATACAAGTTTCAGGGAGATAAAGGATAAGTCAGCAACAACCACATCTACTCTCTCGCCTACTTGTTCCAAAGTAATATTTCGAATATTAATTCGATCAAGAATTTTCACCCGAGGATTTGTTTGCAACTCCCAAGCCAATTGCCCGTAACCAACATCAACTGCAATCACCTTAGAAGCTTGATTTTGCAGCAACACATCGGTGAAACCACCGGTGGAGGCACCAGCATCTAAAATAACTTTGCCAGCAATTTCTATTGATGAAAATTTATTTAACGCTCCCTCCAACTTGTATCCGCCTCGAGATACATACTTATCATTTTGATCCTTCAAAATTATGGAGGTTTGCGCATCAACTTGAGTAGCCACCTTTGATGCCGGAATTCCAGAAACTAGAACTAAATTGTTTAAGATCAGTTCAGAAGCGCTCTCGCGCGAACGAGCTAAACCGCGACGAACTAGCTCCGCATCTAAGCGGGTTTTCATTTGGAATTAGATTCCGTCAAGATTTGAAAGTGCTTGCTGTAACAATGTATGAACTTCTTCAAAAGCATCGCTATGTTCTGCAAGATCCAATTGAGATAAATTGGCAATGCGCTCTTTAATAAGCGTTATATCTGCAGATATCTGAGCAGCTAAATCATTTTCCATTTTTAGCCTTTTTCTTATTCGCTGATTTTACGATTTTCCTAGCAGGTTTCTTAGCCACGGGGGATTTTTTTAAATCTGCTTTTTTTATAAGTTGATCTATTTGTTTTTGCAACTTATCCAAATCACTTTGTTTGGCAAAGCCCATCTTGCTAACGCTTTGTTTTACCTCTGACTCAATCTTCTCTTTAATTGAATCGCCACTTTCTTTCAACCAGATATTCAAGGCGGAAGCTATCTCGGCAGGGCTTTTCTCCCCATTAGATAACTTGGCAGCGTAATTCTTTAACGAAGAAAAAAGGTCTTGGCTCATGGGTTAAAGGTACCTAAAGAGTAGAAATATCGCTCGCTTCAACCTGCCAGCGACTAGCTAATCCAGCTGGAGATTGCCAAAATCGGCGCCGGATACTTCCGAAGACGCAAACCCAGGAATTTTCATCTAATTTAAGCGCTACCTTTCGATTTAAAGCACTCCAAGCCGCAACATCAATTGTGTCAACGATCTTCCTTTTATCCTTCACAGAGTTTGTACCTCGCTCAATAACTACTCTAAATTCAACCACCTTGTCTCCGCTTGGTAAAACTTTCTCAAAAGGTTCACCGCTTAATCGTCCAATTAAAGAAACTTGATTGACATACTCACTAACAACTGAATTCTTAGGTAATTTCCTCATTATTGTCTTTTTATACGTTCTCTTTTTATTCGTTGTTTTTTTATTTGCTGTTTTTTTAATAATCGCACCCTCCCAGTAAGTTCTTATCTCTTCGGTAATCTCATCGGTAATTCTTTCCTGAGGCAGTGACAAATAATTTTTTAAATATATTTATTGTGGATAATTAATAAGTAAATAAAAAAAGCCACCAGATTTCTCTAGTGGCTTTTATAAATTGAGTCCGGCGGCGATCTACTCTCCCACAAGGTCCCCCTTGCAGTACCATTGACGCTGTAAGGCTTAACTTCCGGGTTCGAAATGGGACCGGGTGTTTCCCTTACGCTAAGGCCGCCGAAACATTATTGAGTTTTCAA
>CAEZUT010000085.1_pt1 | contig 4333 bp, 2 predicted proteins | sample 7264551 | NCBI WGS metagenome assembly CAEZUT01 (sample SAMEA6813837, study PRJEB35770) | uncultured Actinomycetes bacterium | biome: Freshwater; feature: Freshwater reservoir; material: water | place: Czech Republic | collected 2016-04-20 | depth 0.5m m
AGCCTTGGCTGAACCGCTGTTAGTTAAAGCCAATACATGGCGCTCTGAAATTTGGGCACCTGCTAACTTCTCACCTTTTTCAACACCAGCATGCTCCATCAGCCATGCCGCAGATGTTTTAACACTTCCATCTGGTTGTGGCCAACGTGGCGCATCTGCTGGCAACTTATCGGCATCAGCTTTAGAAATAATTGGATTAATAAAAAATGAACCGGCCGACATTATTTGATTCTCTGATGAATCAAGCAACATTCCTTTGCGAGCGCGCAATTCCAGAACAGCCTTGCGAACATCTTGAACTGGTGCACGATCACCGAGATTTACATTTAAATGTTTTGCTAATTCAGCATATGTAATTGGTAGCGATTGCTCACCTTTGCGCAACTGAAAAGTTACATTCAAAATTACATATCGATCTTTTTCCGACTTAAAGATGGAATCCCGATAACCAAATTTACAATCAGCTGCAGCAAAGGTTTTGATTGCTTTTTCTTTGCGATCATAAAGGCGAACCCGCGCAATGGTTTCTGAAGCTTCATGCCCATATGCACCTATGTTTTGAATTGGCGCGCCACCTACGGTGCCTGGAATTCCACTTAAAGATTCCAGATCAGCAAAACCTTTTTCGATGGTTAATCCAACAAATTTATCCCAATCTTCACCTGCAGAAACTTCAATCATTCCCCCGCTACAAGCGTCATAATCCAAAGCATTACCTTTGCTTTCAACTCTAATAACAGTTCCGGCAAAACCAGCATCGCTGATTAATAAGTTAGAGCCGCCACCTAAAATTAAAACAGGTTCTTTTGCCTCATCTGCAGCTTTTACAAATTGAATTAATTCATCTTCGGTGTGTGCATGAACGATTTTTTGTGCAGGTCCGCCAACTCGAAGCGTTGTGAAATTTGAGAGGCGATTCATAAGTAAAGCCTACCTGCGAGGTGAGAGGATCTCATTTTTTCCTCTGAACCGATCAAGAATGCGTTGATAATTCTTGCGAGAATTCTTATCTCGATAATCTGGATCAACATCGTAGTAACCATGATGGCGACCTTGTTCTAGTGGCAAGATCATCTGTAACAACTTCTCACCAGTTGATCTGATTGCAAGCGACAGCTCTAAATCTGCATTTCGATAATACTTTGCACTTGGGTTAGCACCACCTGCGGCTAATGCTTTTTTGCGATCTATCATCATGAAGTATGAGAACAAAACATCTACTTCACCATCACCTTTGTCATCTGTTGTGCGCCATTCATCATCAAGATTTACCAAGCCGCCTTTCCAGCCAACGGCGCCATAACCTTTAGTAAGTTCGCTGGCGGCTGGTGTAATTGGATCGGCTGTGAATGTTGTGGATGGATCCATAATCACCAAATAATCTTCCGCGCAGGTATTTAGAAAATGATTAATTACATTGCCCCAGCCCAATGGGTTTTTCTCTTCCGTTATTGAGATTTGTTGATCTTGGAACTTCTCAAGTGGCAGCCAATTACTTTTTCCGTTGGCATAAATTGTGATGGGCGTGCTGGTGAATTTTTTTATAGATTCAACACAAATTAAAAGATCATCTACAAATCCCTCTGCAATTAAGCAGATACGAATCGACCCGGCCATTGGCGGGAGATTAATTAACGAGTTTCGCGGTGAAGTTGAGAAGATTTGCAACGAGGGCAAAACTTCTTCAGCTCTAAACGATCTGGATCGTTACGGCGATTTTTGCGTGTGATGTAGTTGCGCTCTTTGCACTCAACACATGCCATTGTGATCTTTGGACGAACATCTGCACTTTTGCTTGCCATGGTTGAGCTCCTAGCCTTGTTGGGATATTTCTTCTTACTTAATTCAATTTACGTCGAATTAATGAGGTGAGGCTACTTGATCCTCACCTATTAGTGAAATTAAGTTGGTAGCGGAGGCGGGATTTGAACCCACGACACAGCGATTATGAGCCGCTTGCTCTACCAAGCTGAGCTACCCCGCCAAACTTTTTTTACTTTTCTATATTTAATTTTCTGTTATTAATTTGTTCGAGCCCCCTAACGGAATCGAACCGTTGACCTTTTCCTTACCATGGAAACACTCTACCGACTGAGCTAAGGGGGCAGTAACAAGATTTAATAACGAGGCAAAGAGTACAACGATCTATTCCAGCGGTGAAATTAATGCGGAGAAATTGCAGATTTCTAATAAGATCTCGCACTTATGCGATCGTGGATTGGATTCAAAAAAAGCGTCTTGCTTGGTTTTGCGATCCTTCTCATAATCCCAAGTAATTCATATGCGATTTCTCCGATGAGTTATGAGGACTCTCTAAAAATTACTGCACCTAATGATCTTGGATCAGTTGTTGGCAACTGTCCAAATAAACAGGTTGGCTGGGTGAGTAAAGAGAATAAAAAACAAGGTATGACTGGTGATTTAATCCAATGGCGAAAAATTAATTACAGCTCACCTCGTGGTAGCGCACTTTGGATTGATAAAAGCTCAGCAACATGTGGTGATTCAGTTAAGGTCTTTGCCTCTAAATACAACGCCTCAATATTTGATAAAAGTAAAAGATCTATCGCGGTAATTCGCTTAGGTTGGTATAACGGAAGTGGCGGGCGCCAATATTGGAGTACAAATAAGTTCTTGCTTAAAGAACAATCTGCACCTGTTGTTACTGGTTTACTGCGAACTGTAGAAACTAAATGGAGCCCAACAACCACTTTTACTATCGGAAAAGATTGGACGCCAGGCTTATATCTAGTTGTTACCAAAAATAGAAAGAATAATATCGAGGCGATAGCACCACTTATTATTCGTTCAAAGTTACATGATTCAACCTTGGCATTAATGCACTCAACTCTTACTTGGCAGGCATACAACAACTTTGGTGGTTATTCACTTTATCGCGGCCTTGGCGAAACCAATGTTGAAAGAGTTAATAATCGAAGTCGAACAGTTTCATTTGATCGACCATATGCTGGAAGCGGTGCGGTTCATATAAATCGCGATGCAATCGCTTTGACCCAATTTGTCGAAAAGCAAGGCTTTGATGTTGATCATTACGCTGACACAGATATCGATACTCAGCCATCAATCTTAAAGAGTTATCCAGGTGCTTTCTTTGGCGGACATCCAGAGTATGCAACTAGAAGAATGTATGAAGCAACCTTTGCTGCCAGAAATGCTGGAGTTAACTTGGCATTTTTTAGTGCAAACTCATTTTATTGGCAAGCAAGAACCTCCTCCTCATTACTTGGATCTGCAAGACAGGTAAGTGTTTTCCGAGATGAGAAAGAGGATCCGGAAGAGAATGAGTATTTCAAAACTCTTCGTTGGCAAAGTACCTTGTTGTACCAACCGCCAAATTTATTAACTAGCGGTTTAACAAGCGGTGTACATGTCAGTGGTGCTTTAATTCCGAGAGATATTCCATCTTGGTTAAAAGTTGATACATCCACCTTGCTTGGTACATGGGGATTTGAAAATGAATCAGAGGCAACATTTGAGGGCGTATCTCACCCAAGAAATACCAGAGTTATTTTCGCAGGTGAATTTACTAAAGGTTCTGATAATAACGGCGATACTTCAACTGCAAGAGTTGAAACAAGTTGGTACAAGACTCCAAGTAATGCGGCGGTCTTCAATGGTGGATTATCACTGTGGAGCTGTGAGGTTTTAGAAAGTTGTATTAATTCAAATTTTGATAAAGAAACTAGAGAAAAGTTGCAATCAATTACTACTCAGGTTTTAATTAATTGGCGCATTCGTGGGATTGCTACCTCCCTTTCCTGAGTGCTTCCAATCAATATTACCCAGAGCAATAACTCCTAGGATCATCAATACTTGAATTAAAATTGCGATAGGTGAGGTAATTTGATCCTCAATGATTTGACCAATAGATGTTGATTTAAGTTGACTTGAGCCGAAAACATAAAATGAGTAGGAAAATAATCTTCCAGTCGCAAATGCCAAAAGTAATGGCTTTAACCGCATTCTGTTCATTAATGCTGCTGCTTCAAAAAGTTGAGCAGATGAAAGTGGTGATACAAAAAACAGGGCCAACAATCCAAAAAATCTACTTTTGCTCTCCTCTAGGTAATGGCCAAGTTTTGCCATATTTGCTAAATAACCTGCAGGCAGAATTTTTCTAAAGTTTCTAAACAATTCAAACAATCCAGCACGACCAGCGACTGCCGCAACAATTCCAATAAAAATTAAAAGGATTGGATTTAGGTCATAACGGAAGTTAAAGAAAACTAAGGCAGACCAGGTTGGTGGTGCAAATGCTGGCAGTAAATTAAATCCAAAAATTACTAACCAAACGAGTAAATACTCCTTCATA
>CAEZUT010000107.1_pt1 | contig 3511 bp, 4 predicted proteins | sample 7264551 | NCBI WGS metagenome assembly CAEZUT01 (sample SAMEA6813837, study PRJEB35770) | uncultured Actinomycetes bacterium | biome: Freshwater; feature: Freshwater reservoir; material: water | place: Czech Republic | collected 2016-04-20 | depth 0.5m m
AGTAAGCATCCAATGAATGCTGAGTATATTTCAAAGATTGTGCCAGCATTTAAAGATTCAGATGTATTTATTTGTGGACCACAACCATTGGTGGATGCGGTTAAACAAGCGGCGGTTGATAGCGGAATTCCAAAGAATAGATTTCATGATGAAGCATTTGCTTTCCATGGCGAGTAAGAGGAGAAAATGAAAAAGCGTGCGTTTTTAATTGTTACCGGCACAGTCGGTGCCTTAGGTGGCGTCTTTGCAATTACTCCTCCGCAATTTGGAAATACTGCTGGTGGTTTAGCTACAGATAGCGGGGCAACACCTGTTGCAACTCCAACTCAATCTGCATCACCAACTCCAACTCCTACAAAGAAAACAAATACTCCTGCGCCAACAACCTCTAATCCTGCTGTTCCAACTACTCCGACAGTTGCACCAACTCCAACTCCAACAAAGGCAGCAACTGGATCAGTAACAGTTACGGGAAACTCTTTTGGCGCAAATGAAGGTGGCAGAAATTGGGGAAATGTAACTGTGAAAGTCACATTCACTGATGGTCAAATAACTGCGGTTAATGGAATGCAATCTCCAACCAGCCGCGGGCAATGGGCATTTGATCGGCTAGATCCTTATGTGCAGGGACAAAAAATTACAGTTGCTCAAATTAAATCTAAAACTGCGGGCTCACTTCCATTTGTATCTGGAGTTTCATACTCATCAATGGCGTATTGGAATTCATTAAAGTCAGCAATTTCTAAAGCTGGTTTATAACTCTTGAGCACGCTTAGTTACCAGGTTCAAACTTGGGGCACCGTAGTATTAATTGAATTATCTTCGCAAAAAGAAGATCAAGAGAAATTGTTAATTGCCGCTAAAGAGGCGGAGGAGTTTTTACTTAAAGTAGATACTTTATTTTCTACATACCGAAATGACTCACAGATTTCACTACTTCGCAGCAACAAGTTAGAGATTGAATCTGCTGATGATCTAGTTAAAGAGGTTTGGCAATCTTGTTTGGCAGCTCGCCAGTTAACGCAAGGCGCCTTTGACCCTTGGGTGGTTGAAGGTGGTTTTGATCCATCAGGGTATGTAAAGGGGTGGGCTGCAGATAAATGTGGCTTGATATTTGAAAAACATGGAGTTGAAAACTTTTTGGTAAATGCAGCGGGAGATATCTCTGTACGTGGTGGGTTGTTAGATGGTGATGTAGTTAAACCATGGCCAATTCAAATTCGAAACCCCGAGAAATTTGATGAGGTTGTAAAAGATATTCCAATTAATAATGGCGCAGTTGCAACTAGTGGAGTTGGTGAAAAGGGATCACATATCAAAGATCCATTTACTGAATTAATTGCTATTGGTGCATTAAGTGCAACGGTTATTGGGCCAGATGGCGGCTTGGCAGAGGCGCTGGCTACTGCTTTGGTGGTGGCGGGCAAAGATGGTGCGGCCTGGTTTAACAACCCAGAATTGGCTGATTACTCAGCATTTGTAATTGATCGTCACAGCGATACCTCTTGGTCAATTTCCAGCCACTAAAGTTGGCGCATGACAACTGGTGGTTTTTCTAGCTTTGGTTTATTAAAAGAGGAAGAGGCATTAACCCTGCCATCGCTAACAAATAATGATGCAATTGAGATTGGTTTAATTGCTGTTTCAATTGGTCGCGAAAGAGCACTACCAGTTTCTTTTGAAGTTCGTATCGGTGATTGGACAATCTTTCACGCTGCCCTTGATGGTGCTAAGACTGAACATGATTGGTGGATCGCTCGTAAAGCACGAGTTGTAAATTTAAAACATCATGCAACTATTTATGAAAGAGTTTTAGCAGAGGAACAAGGAATTGATTGGCATAAAGAAAATAATGTGGAAGATGAAACCCATGCAATTCATGGTGGTGGGTTGCCATTAATAGTTAAGGATCAAGGGTTTAAGGGAATTTTGCTTGTTTCAGGATTGCCGCAAGTAGATGATCATCTATTGGGTGTGGAGATACTTACCGAGTTCTTGGCACGCAAAGGCGAAGTTCTTTGACCACTGGGCAAATTTGGGTTTGCGGTGAAGTTTTAATTGATTTAATTCCAGATGGCACAGAACGAAAAGCAGTTGTTGGTGGCGGGCCGGCAAATACCGCAAAGGCATTATCAAAATTAGGTTTAGCAACTCAATTTATTGATGGTATCTCATCAGATCAATATGGACAGATGGCATTAAAAGAGTTGCATCAAGATGGCGTTTTACTTGATTATGTAAATTTCTCAGATAAGCCAACCTGTTTAGCAATTGTTTCCTTGTCACAAAGTGGCGCTGCAACATATGAGTTTGTAATTGATGCAACTGCTACCTTTGATTTTTCTCATGCATGGCTACCCGATCCATTTGAATTAAAGCCTTCCTTATTGCATATCGGCACATTGGTTACCGCAATTGAACCTGCGGCATCTGTGTTGCATGAATGGGCATCAAAGGTGGCCGAGGTTGCTCCAGTTGTATTTGATCCAAATATTCGCCCTGCGGTTATGGATAATCGCGATTTATATGTTGCAGCGGTTGAGAAGTGGGTGGCAATTTCATCTGCGGTAAAGGTGTCAGATGATGATTTACATTGGTTGTATCCAGATCAATCAATTGAAAATGTGGTTGATCGTTGGTTATCAGATGGTGTTGCATTAATTGTTGTCACATTCGGAGCACAAGGCTTAACCGGCTTCACATCAGCGGGCAAGGTTGAAGTTGGCGCTGTGAAGGTAGATGTTGTCGATACAGTTGGCGCCGGTGACACAGTTGGCGCAGTTTTAGTTGAAGCAATTGTTGAAAAAGGATTAGCAAACTTAACTGGAGATAATTTGAAAGCAACACTTGCTCGGGCAGCAAAAGCTGCAGCGATTACATGTTCCAGAATCGGTGCGCAGCCGCCAAGTAAAATGGAGATCTCTTAATGTTAAATATTGATGGCGATGAAATATCAATTGGGATTGATCTAGATCAAGGCGCACGACTTGCATCTGTGCAATGGCGCGATATGCAATTTGCGGTGCCATTTGCCGGTGATCCACGTGGTTGGGGTTGGTATGCCATGGCGCCATGGGCAGGCAGAATAAAAAATGGAATTGTTAAAGATAAATCTGGCAAAGAGATTCAATTACCAACTACATACGATCCACCACATGCAATTCATGGTTATGGATTTCATTCATCCTGGGAGGATTTGGGATACGGAAAACAGTATCTAGAGTTTCCTCATCCATATAACGGTGCTGCCATAACTCAACAAATTGAAATATTAGATAACGCTATTCGCTGGTCCTTGGATTACGACGCCGGAGATTGCGAACTACCGTTTTCAATTGGTTTTCATCCTTGGTTTGCTCGGGATATTGGACGTGGGGATTCAGCGGAAATTACATTTTCGGCAAGCAAGATGTTTAAAAAAGGATCTGATTACTTACCAACTGGTGAGTTAATTGAACCAACAGGACAACCATGGGATGACACATTTAAAGATGTAATTGGTTTACCCGAA
>CAEZUT010000108.1_pt1 | contig 3509 bp, 4 predicted proteins | sample 7264551 | NCBI WGS metagenome assembly CAEZUT01 (sample SAMEA6813837, study PRJEB35770) | uncultured Actinomycetes bacterium | biome: Freshwater; feature: Freshwater reservoir; material: water | place: Czech Republic | collected 2016-04-20 | depth 0.5m m
AGAACTGCAAAGGTATAACCAGAAATCGTCATCGCTTTTTTAACACCAGCATAATTTCGAGGTGAGCTATTACTTTCAGCTTGCGGAGCTGGATCTACAAGTTGACCAGCATTTAGTTCAGTTACCTCACTACCTGAAATATAGGCCGAGCGTTCTCCGGCGGCAGATGTAACGGTAAGGAGAATGTTTGTATCGGCATAAGCGGATTTTCCTTCTAGCCAAATCTGCTCACTGCCGCCTTCTTCAAATATTACTCTGCGCATCAGATCTCCCTAAAGTCATCAGGACTAATTAGATATCTCTAATTAGGAAGATAAGCCCAGGTTTCCATTTGTTACTGTGCAGTTGAAGTTAGAGCCTGAAACTGTGCAGGGCTTTAAATTGGTTGAAAGTAGATTGTCCTGTGTTTCTAAAGTGATCTTTGACAAAGCTGAAGCATCAGCAAGGCTGTTACTTGGGTTGAAGGTAATAGTAAGTGATCCATTACCGGCCGAAGAGCTTCCTGAATCCGCAGTTACTGAAGAGATATAACCAAAGGTGCATGCAGATACGTAAGATGTTCGGCTGGTACTTAATAGCGCCCCAGTTGATACTACGTTTGATGAAGAGGTGCTTGAAGTGCCTGAGTTTGAATCACAACCTGTTGACAAGCTTGTTGGAGAAGAAGCTTTTGGATACCTAAGACCGGAAGAATTTTGGTCATACCAAGCAAAAGCCACAGTAGTTGCGGTGCTTGAAACTGTTAAAGGTGAGGTTGGTGAACCATCATTTCCAGCAGGGTAAGCGGTCAAAATAAACTGGGTGTCATCACATGCTTTTGGAATTCCAGTGATCTTAATTCCTGAAATATTGAATTTTGCATTTGTAGCGGTATTTTTGTAGGAAGAAAATGGAGTTGCTGTCACTGTTTGTGAGTTTCCACCACAGAAAACAACTGACTGAACACCTTGACCAGACTCGGTTGCGTTACCACCATTTAAGGTGATGTTAGCTGCGAATGTTGATCCGATACCAACTACTGCTGCTAGTAATCCAACACCAAGCCACGCCTTCGCAGCATTCTTTTTACGAGGTGCTCGCACTTGTGGTGTATTTAGATCAAGTAGTGACATTTTTTTATCCTTTGGTTTGCGGTTCTTCTAATTATGAAGCTAAGCCCAGGGTGCCGGCTGAACAAACATAAGTGGACGGTCCACCTGTGCATGGCTTTAAATTAGTTCCAATTACATCATTCTGTGTTTCCACGGTGATCTTTGATAACGAAGTGGCATCAGCAAGAGTGTTGTTTGGATTAAAAGTGATGGTGAATGAACCATTACCAGATGAAGAAGATCCGGAATCAGCAGTTATTGAGGAGATATAACCGAAGGTACAGCCAGATACGTAAGATGTACGACTAGTGCTTAATAGCGCTCCAGTTGAAACTACACCGCTAGAGGTTGTGGGATTTGGGTTGGTATCGCAACTAGAAGATAAGCTTGTTGGAGAAGAGGCTTTTGGATACTTAAGACCTGAGGAATTTTGGTCTAACCAAAGTACTGTTGCAGAGGCCATCGTGTTTGAAAGCGTCAATGCAGAGGTTGGCGAACCATCATTTCCAGCAGGGTAAGCAGTAACTATAAACTGGGTGTCATCACATGCTTTTGGAATTCCAGTGATCTTAATTCCTGAGACGCTAAATTTTGCATTAGTTGCAGTATTTTTATAGGAAGAAAATGGGGTTGCTGTAACTGTTTGTGAAGTTCCACCACAATAAATTACAGACTGAACACCTTGACCAGACTCAGTAGAATTACCACCATTTAAGGTTATGTTGGCTGCAAATGTTGAACCAATTCCTACAACTGCAGCTAGCAATCCAACACCTAGCCACGCCTTTGCAGCGTTTTTGCTGCGAGGTGCTCTACCTTGTGGGGCATTTAAGTTAAGTAGTGACATTTTCCTATCCTTGGGTAGTGGTTGGATTATGAGTTACTAGAAACTAGAGTGAAATAACTTATGTCTAGTGCTTTATCTAAAATAGTATTTTCATTTTTTTGTTTACCAAGAGGTAGTGTTAAAGTCGAATTTAGCGACCCAGTTGTATCTACCTTAAATTTAATAGTACCTGGAGTTGTACAAGTTACATCCGAGATGCCCCCGTAAACATTATCGTCGGTTCCAGGGTTGTCACCACCTCGTAATCCAAGTTGGCCACATGTGTAAGGTTTTATGATTTCGTCAACGCCTTTTGATGGATTGTAATAAACCTGTAATGAGAAATACTGCGTACCGCAGCCAAAACCTGTCGCTTCGTCATTTTCTCTGCCGTCAACTTTGGAAAGTTCAATGTTGTTTGTAAAAAATACAGGCTTACCCTTGATCTTTCCTGCCGCTTTATCACCTGCGGATAAATCATCTTCCTCAGGATCAAGAATTTCGATTTTACCTTTAAGTGCGGTACCAAAGCGGATATCAATACTGTTGTCTTCATCGCATGCAGTCACCAAGCTAACGCCCTGGCCAACATTTATTGGATCTCCACTATTAATACTTATAGTGGAAGATGCAAGAGCTGAGCCAACGCCAAATAGCGTTGCTACAAGGCCAAGAGCGATCATGCCTCGTGAAGACTTCTTACGTTTTGGCGTATTACTTTCCGCCTCATTAAAACGTAATATTTCCATGTTTACTCCTTGCACTTGTCCCAGAAATCGCTGTGATTTCTATAAATGTAAGTCAATCACTATGTTCTGATTAAGTCACCCAAGGGGTGATAAAAAATGTGTATTACCCGAACCCCTATGCCTCACTGCTTTGAACAGTCAACGTAGAAATAGTTTGCGCCAGCTGACCAGGCTGAATGAATGAAAATGTGTAATTACCGGATGTGCTGTTGTAAGAAAGTTGTTGATATGAGTCAGGGTTATAAAGACTCACCACTCCGGTTGCACTTATCGCCAAAATTAGATCCGTTTCAGAGTTTTTCGTAGTGCAAAAAGGTTTACTTGAACAAAGTGCATCGGTTTTATCGGTGCGATAAAGGGGTAACACCTTGCCACTTGAATCCAGTGCCTGGAATTTGAATTTGGTTGATCGGCATTGTGAAGGCATAAGGCCTTGAATACTTACTCCGGTAAGAGCGGATAAACCTGCCGGAGCGCCATATTGACCGGTAGCGCCAGCTACCAAATTTAACTGGATCCAGGTATCGCAAGCCTTTATTGTAAAAACTCCTTGGCCAAACTCTGATCCATTATTTGAGTTTGCAATCCCAATATTTGCAGCAAGTGAACTACCAAGGGTTGCAAAGACAATTACCGCACTTCCTACAACTGCCCGTAGTGCGTAACTTTTATTACCCCGCTTCATCGCTCCTGCTTACGAAGCGTTATTAACAGTTTCAACAGTTGCGCGGCGCACAACCTGGCCATTTAGATTTACTAAGGTGGCGGTTGAATCAAGGTAGAAGGTGACATCTGCTGAGGTTGTGCTTAATGGGGTTCCGTCATACATCGAAACACCAGAGA
>CAEZUT010000125.1_pt1 | contig 3124 bp, 2 predicted proteins | sample 7264551 | NCBI WGS metagenome assembly CAEZUT01 (sample SAMEA6813837, study PRJEB35770) | uncultured Actinomycetes bacterium | biome: Freshwater; feature: Freshwater reservoir; material: water | place: Czech Republic | collected 2016-04-20 | depth 0.5m m
CTCTACAAGCTCTACAAGCTGCAAAAGATAAGTACTCAAAGGTAAGCAAGGTTGTTGCCTGGGGTAACTCACTTGGTGGCTTAACTGCACAAGCATTTGCTGAGCAATACTCAGGTGCTGTTGATGCAGTTCTTCCAATGTGTCTTGCAGATTCTGCACAATCTGAAATTACAATGGCTGGCGATTTCCTTTGGGGAATGAAAACATTCTTCAATCCTGCAATTAAAGGATTTGGTTACTCAGCTGGAACAGCTGGTTATTATGAAATGCTTGGTGATCTTCAAGCAGTATTAACAACATTGCTTGCACTCAAAACAGCTATCGCAACCAATCCATCTGCACCTGCCTGGCCATCAACTTCTACCGCAGGAGCAATCACTGCTATTCCGGTACGTAGCGCAGTCTTGTTACTTGGATTAATTTCAGGAATCTCAACTCAATCCAAGACATACGATGCTTCATCTGGTCCAGCCGGCGCATCAGAAACAACATTTAGTGTTGTTCTAAGCCCTGCTCTTGCTGTACTTGAAAATGGCGCAGAAGCAGCAGCACTTGCTGTTCTTGCTAACTACGACATGGAGCGTCGTGCTGGTGGAATTGTTTATGACAATTCAAAGACCAACTACACAACGCGCCTAGGCGATGACGCACAGGTTTATGCAGCTTCACTTTCAGGTGGAACATACACCGCAGGAATGTTGCAATATTTAGCTTATTCTCCAAGAGTTACTGCAAGTGCAGAAGCTGTTACAAAGCTAAATAGCATGTACCAACTACAAGGAAAGATTGAAGTTCCAACTATCACTCTTGCCGCTGCAGCAGACCACATCACACCAGGTGGCGCAGTTACTCACTTAATTAATCAGTACAACGCATCAATTTCTGCAGGTACTGCAAAATCAGGTAAGTTGCTAAATATCTGGAACAAGCCAGCAGATACTTACTCAACATTTGATGCGAGTGGCGCTGTCACTCCAGCAAAATGGCCAAACGGAGTAGGTCACTGCCAGTACACAACTACACAGGTATTAACTGTGGCTAAGTTGGCTGCAACTGCAGCAAAAACAGGAAAGCTTCCTTCATCTGCAACCGCTAAGGCTGCAATCAAGAATGATGCAAACCTATTTATTGATCCAAACTTCTTGCCTCCATTGCTGAAGTTCCGTCAATAATTACTAAATAAGTTAAAAGGGCCTCGAGAAATCGGGGCCCTTTTTCTTATCTATAAACTACTCACCTAATGAAAATTACATCTGACTCCGTAGCCGCAATGCACCAACTGGGTGCTCAGATCGGCAAGCAATTAAAGAGCGGGGATGTCGTTGTTTTAACTGGTGAACTTGGTGCAGGTAAAACTGTATTAACTCAAGGAATTGGTTCTGAATTTGGCATTGAAAATGTAACCTCACCAACCTTTGTGATTAGCCGGATTCATAAAGGAAATCCAAACTTTATCCATATCGATGCTTATCGGTTATTAGATGCCGGAACGCAATCTTTTGCAGATTTAGATTTTGAAAGTTACCTACCAAATAGCGTATTTGTAATTGAGTGGGGCAAGGATTTCATCTCACAATTAACTGACCAATACTTAGATATCCAGATTGTTGCAACAGATAAAGAAAACGAGCGAACGCTAGAGATTAATGGGGTTGGTCAACGTTGGGCTGGATTTAAATTATGAGCACTGTATTAGCAATAGATACTTCAACATCTAGAACTTCAGTTGCTTTAGTTGCTGGCGATAAAGTTTTGTTTAATGAGTTTCATGAAGATCCACTTGCGCATGGCGAGGTTCTGCCGGTACTAGTCGCAAAGGCGTTGAAATTAAATGTTGGAATTGATTTAGTTGCTGTTGGAATGGGACCAGGACCATTTACTGGGCTTCGAGTTGGCATTGCATTCGCACAAAGCTTGGCACTTGGTATGAATGTTAAGTGGCACGGTGTTAACTCATTAGATGCAATTGCAAAACAAATTAATGAAAAAGATTTCATTGTTTCAACAGATGCCAGACGCAAAGAGAGATTTTGGGCAAGGTATCAAGATGGTCAGCGTGTAAATGAACCACAAGTTGGTAAGGCAAGTGAGTTAGAAAAAATCGGAGTTCTGATTTTTAATGAGGGAGAATACTTTCCAGATCCAATTGCCATCGCAAAAATTGCATTAAGTAAGGCATCAATTGATCAGCCAATCTACGTTAGAAAACCAGATGCCTATCCATTGCCAGCAAATGTAAAGTTTCGAGAGTTCACACATCTTGATTTAGTGCCAGCGGTAGCGATGGAAAAAGAGATCTACGGAAAATCTGGATGGAGTGCTGCGCAATTCAAAGAGGAGTTTGCTAAGTCGCCTAAAGATGCTTATTACATTGCCGCAGAAGTTGACGGAGAATTAATTGGCTACGCCGGTATTTATTATGTATCTGATTTTGCCGACGTGCACACAATCACCGTTGCAGCTAATCATCGCCGAAAAGGAATTGGCCGAGAGTTTCTTAAAAGATTAATTAATTGGGCAAGAGTTAAAAAAGCGCAATCAATCATGTTGGAGGTTCGAGTTGGTAATGAAGAGGCGCTGCCGCTTTATACCCAAAATGGTTTCACTGAAATATCGCGCCGAGAAAATTATTATGGACCTGGGCTAACGGCAATCATTATGCGAAAAGAGTTGTAATGCAGCCATTAGTTTTAGGAATTGAAACATCATGCGATGAAACCGCAGTTGGCATAGTGCATGGTAGAAAATTGTTGGCAAATGTAATTTCATCTAGCGTTGAACAACATGCCAGATTTGGTGGCGTAGTTCCAGAGGTAGCAAGCAGAGCGCACCTAGAGGCGATGCAGCAGGTTATCGCGCAAGCTCTAAAAGATGCCAAGGTAAATTTAAGTGATATTGACGCACTGGCTGTAACAGCAGGGCCTGGCTTAATTGGCGCTTTGTTAGTTGGTGTAAGCAGTGCATCTGGTTTGGCACTTGGTTTAAATAAGCCTTTATATGGCGTTAATCATTTATCTGCACACATTGCAGTAGATGCTTTAGATAATGAAGAGAAAATACAACCAAGCATTGCATTGTTGGTTAGCGGAGGCCATAGTTCAATTCTGCAGGTTAATAACTTAGC